>Ga0209137_1000091_pt1 | contig 98273 bp, 85 predicted proteins | sample SaaInl5LU_22_DNA_FD_184642 | JGI IMG/M metagenome (GOLD analysis project Ga0209137, IMG submission 184642) | Marine microbial communities from expanding oxygen minimum zones in the Saanich Inlet - ESP_105LU_22_DNA (SPAdes) (version 2) | ecosystem: Environmental > Aquatic > Marine > Intertidal...
ATTAATATTCGTTTTCTCCGTAAGCCAATGCTTGAAATCCACCTGTTTTTGTCCACTCCTCATTTGGTACGCCCACTTGAAGTGATTCATCACATCCTTTAGTACGAGAATCAAAGAACTCATTCTCAACATAAGCCTCTTCCATACATAATTCATAGACCGCATCCTCACCATAGACTTCCTTATTAGTTTCATTCTCATAGAATTCATACTCATTCCACACTTTGTTTTGTAGATAGTTCACCAATTCTTGATCTGAATCACCTTCGTATGGTGGTTCACATTTTCTTAACGCTTCTACATTAACCTCAAAAGGTTCACTTGCTGATGAGATTGTCCAAGTCTCAACTTTACGGACGTAAATCTTTTCTGACATTATTTAGTTATTTAAATTTATTATTTCCACAAAACTTGTATACAAATTAAAGCCACACATAATAATAAACTTACTATGGTCTTATTCGTTATACCTTCATTAAAATGATAACTCACCATAACTGCGTAGATTACCATTCCTATTCCAAAACCAATAAATCTTGCTGGCCAAAGTAAACCATTAGTACCTAACACAGTATACTTCGTACCGTATACGTAAAAGATAGATAGTACAGCACCACATGCCATAACAAAGTATTCATTATTACGAAACCATTTATTTATAAACTGACCATTAAGTTGGTAGAATGTAAGTAAATGAGCAATAAAGAACAATATTACTCCGGTAATTAGACTATTTAACTTCATAATCAAAATATAAGTATTATTTTTGTTAAAGTCAAATAATTATTGGTATGGGAGTAAGAATTAATGAAACATTTTTTAAAGCTGAATATATGACTAAACCTGAGGAAATTAGTCAGGGGATGATGGGACGTAAAAGTCTCGATGGTTGTATGGTATTTAAAATGGGTAAGGGTCACCACCGTTTTTGGATGAGAAGATGTTTGATACCATTAGATATTGTTTTCGTTAATAACAACAGAATAACAGGTATTCACCACGATTGTCAACCATGTGATGTTGATTGTCCTAAAAGGTATTCAGGTATCGGTGATCACGTGGTTGAATTCCCATCAGGAACGTGTAAGTTTGAAAATTTTAAAGTTAATGATCGAGTTAACCTTTATCAAGGGTTTCATGAGAATCCTCTTGGATAAATGTATACGGTACTTTAGGTCTAACCTTTTGAAATACCCAAAAGTAAGAATGGTATTTTCTTGCATGATGTTGTTGAGTCCACTTAGTACCATTGAATGAATTAACCCTAACGTTTGACGTTAGTACAAACATATCTTTCGGATAGAATCCAAGTGAGTGTGCCATGTTCATCACCATAACATGAGTAAAATGTTGTTTACCTCCCGATACTGTGTCCTGACATTTCATTACAACAAAACCACCTTTAGTGGTTATTCTATATAATTCCTTTAAGGTTTTATAATAGTTGTCCTTTAAATCCTTGTATGTTCTGTACCCTTCAAAACGTTTAGCCATTATAGAACTACCCACTTTGTTTTCTTTATACTTACCACCTGAAATAATAAATGGTGGATCGTACATGACGTTAGTCATTGAATTATCCTCAAATGGTAGGTCCTCAGAGTTCGCTCTTACTACATGATCATAATGTGGATAAAGATCCGTCTTATGTGTTGGATCGGGTAACCCTTTCCAAAAATTTCCTTTTGAATATGTACAGTCAAGATCAAACTTCTCTATTTTATAGAGGTGCATTATATTCGTAATTGTTTCAAGGTTTGATGTGTACACACTCTTAACCATATGAAAATCTTTTTCCATTTCTCCCATGTCTATGTTTCTTTGTTGTTAAAATATACATAAAATATATGACAAAAAAAACCCCCCATTTAAAAATGGAGGTGATTGTTTTTATCTTAGGTCGTAACCAGGGGTAACAACACCTATCATATCTCAGTGTTTTTCACACTTTCTAACAAAAACTTTCTCTGTTATAGACTTGATTTTATAATATTTATTATTTATAATAAGATAAAGGTAGCGATATCTTTCAATAAATAAAAAAATATACTAAAAATTCTATTATGGGGTGCGGATGTAAAAAAAAGAACCAACCAGTGGTAACACAAGAATCAACTAACACAGAAACAAGTACATCAAGTCCTGTTGTTGTGAAAGTTGAAGAGATTAAAGAGTCGTAAAACTTACGACATTATCAAAATAAAGGGAACCATCAACCACAATTGGTGGTTTTTTTTAATTAAATCGATATATATAGAAATATATACTAATATGAAAGCAAACACTAAATTAACAACAGTTAACGTAATTGAGGATACGTACAAACAATTTAAAATAAACACGATTGAATCAGATGGTGTTAATTTTCAAAAGTTAGTGAACAGAACACTTGACCTTTACAACACAGATGAAAAGTTTAAGGATCTAATAAACAATCACACAGTTTTAGCTGTGAGTGGATCAAGATTCTAAACCATATGAAGAAGAAAATATTATTACTTTCTGATGATATGAGAATGACATCAGGTGTTGCAACAATGTCCAAAGAACTTGTTTTGGGTACTGTACATAAATTTGATTGGGTACAATTAGGTGCCGCAATTAAACATCCTGAAGCGGGTAAGGTTATCGACCTTAACGATGATGTTAGAAATAAGACGGGTGTTGATGATGCGAACGTTAAAATATACCCTAACAATGGATATGGTGACATCTCACGATTAAGACAATTAATCGAGTTAGAGAAACCTGATGCTATATTACATTTTACTGACCCACACTACTGGCAGTGGTTGTACGATAATGAACAAGAGATTAGAAATCAAACACCAATTCTCTTTTATCATATATGGGACGATCTACCTGATCCACACTACAATAGGGATTACTACGAAAGTTGTGATTGGTTAGGTTGTATTTCTAAACAAACGTATGGTATTGTTGATCGTGTTGGTAAGTCGACACGTCACTCAACACATCAACCACTTAAAAATTGGCAAGTATCTTACGTACCTCACGGTATTAATATTGAAACTTATAAACCGGTTGATTCTGACGACGAAATGAAAAAATTCGTTCATGGTGATAAGGAATATGATTTCGTACTATTCTATAACAACAGAAATATTAAACGGAAACAACCTTCGGACGTTATATACTCATATAAATTATTCTGTGACTCTTTACCTAAAGAAAAATCAGATAAATGTTTACTCTTAATGCATACATCTTCCGTTGATAAAAACGGAACGGATTTAGTTGCGGTAGTAAATGAGTTATGTGTTGATTACGATGTGAAGTTTACCAATGAGAAGTTTGATCAGTCTAAATTAAACCGTATGTATAATATGGTTGACTGTACTATAAACATTGCTAACAATGAAGGTTTTGGTTTAACCACCGCTGAAAGTGTGATGTCGGGCACACCAATTATTGTCAATGTGACCGGTGGTCTACAGGATCAATGTGGTTTTAAATTCGAAGGTAAATACCTAACCGAAAAAGACTATGTAAAAATAGGTTCTCTACATGACAAAAGAAAGTGGTCTGAAGATTTAGGACTTACATGGGGTGAGTGGGTTAAGCCTGTGTGGTCATCCTCTATAACATTAAACGGGTCACCTAATACTCCTTACATTTTTGACGATAGGATTAATCACTACGACGTGGTTGATTCAATAAAAGAAGTATATGAATGGGGAAGACCCGAAAGAAAAAGAAGAGGTTTGATTGGACGTGAGTTTATGATAAAACACTTTTCAAATAAAACAATGTGCGATTCTTTAATTAAAGGTATTAACAATACGTTTAAGAATTTTAAGAAGAAACCTAAACATCAATTACATAAGATAACATGAGTAAACCAACATTATTATTTAGAGGACCAGTAAAAACTTTAAGTGGGTATGGTTCACACTCGAGAGATTTGTTGAAATCACTTTTCGATATGGACCTTTTTGATATTTACATCGACAGTTCTAATTGGGGATCGACACCAATGACTGCATTGGAACCTGAGAATAATCTATTTCATTTGTGGATTGAGGAGAATGTTATTTCACAATCAATATCACAACCCGATATCTATGTTCAGGTTACAGTACCTAATGAATTTCAAAGAATTGGTAAATATAACATAGGAATTACTGCTGGTATTGAAACAACAGTTGCTGCCAAATCATGGATTGATGGTTGTAATAGAATGGATAAAGTAATAACTACCTCAACGTTTTCTCGAGATGTATTATTACAGACGGTTTATAATGAAAATGATAAAGTAAGTGGTAAGTTAATAAAACAACATAAGATTGAAGTACCTCTTGAAATTCTTCACGAGGGTGTTGATATATCAATCTACAATAACATACCCAACGATTTTAAATTAGATATTGAAGAAGACTTTGCTTATCTATTTGTTGGTCATTGGTTGACAGGTAAAATAGGACATGACAGGAAAGATGTTGGGATGTTGATTAAGTGTTTCTGTGAATCATTTAATGATGTTGAAGATAGTCCAGCATTAATTTTAAAAACATCCAGTGCAACCTTCTCAGTCAAACAAAGAGAACAACTTAGAAGTAAAATTACTGACATCACCAAACACTATAGTAACCCACCATCAATCTATTTGTTGTTTGGTCAACTTACTGATAGTGAGATGAATGGGTTATATAACCACCCCAAAGTTAAATCAATGGTTACAATAACTAAAGGTGAGGGTTATGGTAGACCACTTCTTGAATATACAATGACGGGTAAACCTGTAATTGCATCAAATTGGTCAGGACATAAAGACTTCTTACCTATGGATAAAGCAGTAATGATTGGTGGGAAGTTAGTTGAAGTTGATGAAAGTGCAACAAATGATTTTATTTTAAAGACATCTAAGTGGTTCACAGCAAATTATAGTGAAGTTGTAGAAGTATTTAAAATTGTCCACAGAGATTATGAAACTTTCCTTGAAAAATCTGAATCGTTAAGAACGGAAAACTTAGAGAAGTTTTCAATAGAATCAATAACTGAGAAGTTTAAAACTATTATGGAACCACTATTAGTGGAGAAACCTAAACAAGTTAAATTAAACATACCTCAACTAACAAAAATAGAAAAATAATGAAGATATTAGTGACAGGTGGTGCGGGATTTATAGGGACCAACCTTATTAAAAGATTGTTAAGTGAGGGACACAACGTACACTCAATAGATAACTACGATAGTGGTTTGAGAGAAAACGAAGTAGAGGGATGTAATTACCACACAAGTGATATACAAATCATTAGTCTTATGGATAAGGACTTTGATATAATATATCATTTAGCCGCACTGTCAAGAATACAACCTTCTTTTGAAAATCCATTACTAACTTACGATACTAACGTGACTGGTACACAAATGGTTTGTGAATTTGCAAAATCCATCGGTGCTAAAGTAATATATGCAGGATCATCATCAAGATGGCATAACCCATACCAATCACCATACGCATGTTATAAACATCTTGGTGAGGAAATATTAAAAATGTACCGTAAGGTATATAGTTTAAATTGTGAAATTGCACGTTTCTATAATGTTTATGGTCCTAATGAAGTTGTTGATGGAGATTGGGCAGCAGTTATAGGTATTTGGAGGAGACAGGTAAGAGATGGTGAAAAAATAACAATCGTAGGTGACGGAGAACAAAGAAGAGACTTCACACATGTTGTTGATATTGTTGACGGTCTTTATAAGATTGGAATGACCGATGAGTCCCATGATGATGCATGGGAGTTGGGAACAGGTACGAACTATTCTATTAATGAAATGTATTCAATGTTTAAAAAGAAATTTGGGACCGACCATGTATCAATACCTGATCAACCTGGTAATTACAGGGTTACATTAAGAGAAAACAATGACACAGTAGAACGATTGGAGTGGGAACCTAAAGATAGATTACAAACCTATATAGATTCTTTATGAAGATAAGTTACGCAATCACAGTGAAAGATGAGTTCATTCAAATTCAAAACCTAATTAATCATATACTTAAATTGAAACGTCACAATGACGAAATAGTTATACTATTTGATCAAAAGAATGGGAGTACAGAGTTGTTAAGTTATCTTTTAAAGTTTAATAAACTACCCAACGTACAAACATGGAGGGGATTTGATTTTAATGGTCATTTTGCTGATTGGAAAAATCAACTGAGTGAATATTGTTCGGGTGATTATATTTTTCAAATAGATGCGGATGAGATACCAAACACTAACCTTATTAATTCATTACCAAGTATAATTGAAATGAATCCCGAAAATGAAGTTTTTTTAGTACCTCGTGTTAATACCGTAAGTGGTTTAACAGAAGAACATATTAAAAAGTGGGGTTGGAATGTATCTGAAAAGGGTTGGGTTAATTGGCCCGATTACCAATGGAGGATATGGAAAAACATACCATCAATTAAATGGGTTAATAAAGTACATGAAAAATTAGATGGTTTTAAAACGTTCTCACCTTTACCCGATAAAGAGGAGTTCTCCCTATCCCATCCAAAAGACATAAAACGTCAAGAAGAACAGAATAATTTTTATAATAATTTGATGAATGGACATTAGTTTAGTCTTAGCGGTATATAACAACCTTGACTACACAAAAGATTGTTATGATAGGATAAGAGAAATCTATCCCAACGCACCTATGGTAATTAGTAGTGGTGGATCGACAGATGGTACCCTATCATGGTTAGAGTCGTTGAATGATGATTTTCTATCTTACATGCACGATGATGATAAATTATGTTTCTCCGACAATTATAACTCCGCAATCAAATTAGTTGATACTGAGAAGTTGGTACTCATACATAACGATATGGTTATTGGTGAGAACTTCCTTGAAAATCTTTCAGATCTTATCGATGAGAAGACCCTCCTTTCGTATACAACAATAGAACCACCAATCTTTAAAGGACATAAAAGAGCGGGTAAAGTAATATTAGATTTAGGTTCTTCGTTTCATGACTTTAAGTATGATTTGTTTAACCAATACGTTGAAAAAGTTAAACAAAAGAAAACACTTGTAAATGGTGCATCATTCTTTATGTCAGGTTATAAAACTATGTTTGAAGATGTGGGATTCTTTGATGGATTCTCGTTTGATCCATTCTTTTGTGAAGACGACGACTTTCTAATACGTGCAAAATTAAAAGGGTATAATTTAAAGACAACCGAATGTGCCGTCACTTATCATTTTGTTTCCAAAACAAGTAGAGTATTAAGATCTTCCGAAAGTAAACTTAGTGAACATAAAAACATCAGAAACTTTATAAGAAAATGGGGTATACCTATTCCAATATTCAATGAGTTATATTATTGGGAAGACAATATCTTCACCTACAAGACGTTTTCGATGGGTCTAACGACACGTAACAACACTAAACTATATAATGTGGAACCTTACTTCGATAAGATCGATTTAGGGACAATTCCTGAAGATTACATATCCAACGAACAACCCAATACCAACTATGATCTAAGGTCTAAATTCATACTGACCGACATAGTAGATGTTATGATAACAGAAACAAGTCCATTCACGGATGAAGATCTTTATACTATAAACAAAATCCGATTATCAATTCCTCACTATGAAGTAGGGGAATATCAAATCGGAAATATGTTAATTGATATTAAGAGAAGAGTTTAGTCTTTCGAAATTAATTTAAAAAGTATATTGTATTGGTCTTTTGTTTTGCCAGCATCTTTTAAATCATCTTTAGTGATGATAGGATGTTCCAATTCGATATCCTTAGCTAAAAGTTTTTGATATTCACTAAGAAACTCAACATACTTAGGGTTCTTAACCTCTTCAGTTCCTTTACCTTTTTTCTTTTCGATTGTTGGACTGATCTGAACACCACCTTCTTCGGTTGCTTCACCGTATGTTGTGATTAGTTCATTACGTAACCCATCAACTTTCTCTCTTTCCGCACTAAGTTTTGCTGAAAATTCAGACAGCTCATACTTCAAAAGAATCGATAGAGGTTGTTTATTGAAACCTTCATACACAACTTCTCCTGTTTGAGGGTTTTTAAATCCGTTTATTTCAGCGTCTAACTGTAGGATTTGATCAATTGTTAAATTTGTTACTGCCATTTTGTTTTTAATTTTAATATAATATACATGTTATGTCTTTAAAAATCAAGTCTAATTTAAAAAAACTTATATGAATAATATATGAAAAAAAAACAAACTTATCAAGTCTAATATGTGTTTGGTGTATCTAACCCTCCGAAATCTGATGACTCCTCAGTAGAGGATCCTGAAACTATGTCAGATATGTTAGTAGTGGCATTACTTCTATTGATACCTAAAGTACCATTAAGTTTAATGTTTGTACCTGCGGGTGGTGGGTATGCTGATGTAGTACCAAGTGCTCTCGATATTCTACCCATACTAATTTCTGTCCCTGTTGCTGGTATTACTCCCATAATCTATAAATAGATTTTTTTATATTTATTTAGATGTCAAATCTATTTTTATGTGAGTTATAATTTTGTTTCACCTCTTCGGGTGTAAGTGCTCTATCATAAACTTTAGTAATGGGTATATTACCGTTTACTAATCTACTGTTACCCGAATTTCCTCTTCCAATATATCGTATTTTTAAACCTGAGTAAGATGGGTTCCAATTGTATGTTGTGTGGTCACCACCTTCAGCGACACCGTTTAAATACATTTGGTATGATGTTCCATCGTCAGAACATACTATTGTTACATGATACCATGTATCTTGTTGTAATGTAGTAGATCCGTATCTCCAAGTACCTGGACTTATATTCCATAATGCTAACTTACCACTAAGTACTGACCAATACCAACTATTGTAACTAATAGAGTCAGCACCTATAAAATTTGCGGGAGAGGTAACATTATTGTACGACCCCGCAACTGAGTTAAATTTTGCAACAGACACTACACTCCAACCTCCCGATGTTTTGAAGGTTATGTCAGAACCTAAATCGATATCATCATCAGTCCCATCAAATGATGGTTGACCCGTAGAATCAAATGACATGTTAGAAACATCAATGTCCAATTCTTTTTTTAAGTCGGTTATAGAATCTGTTGGTTCAACAGATGTGTTTGGTTCTAATAGTAGGTTAGGTGGAATTATTAAATGTTCACTACCACTATTGTTTTTTACTAAAGATATTGCCGCAACATAAAACCTTTGTACTGTAGTTCCGTAGTTATATAAGAACGAATAAAATCTACCATAATTGGCACCTGGATCAGTTACCCATGAACCCCAAGCATGATACCAACCATCCCCTAAATGGGTTCTTCTTGCTGTGGAGTGTAAACCACCCTCACCGATGTATGTATTATCCGCTTTGTATCTATACCTATACATGAAATTGGGGTGTGTGTAACCACCCGTATGTTTGTAAACAATAGAATACGTGTATGATTGGTTTCCTACCAGTGGTACTGTAGTTCCACCGTGATAATTAAATAAGTTTGGACAACACCCTAAGTCATTACCATTATTATAGTTGTTATAGTACTCCACATATTTAACCTTACGGATTCCTATTGTTGGTATGTTAACTTCCTCTGTCCCCGCAACCCCCATTCCGTTAGTTCGTACGGTATTGCTAAAGGAGGTATTTAAAGCAATCAAATGGTTTGTTGTAGAAGGTCCGTTGTAAAATCTACTATAATCATGAGTGTCATATCCAAATACTAATCCATCTCTTTCTATGTTTGGTCCTGTATGCATTATAAATTAAATCTGTTTTTATATACGTTATAATTTTGTTCTATCTGTTCAGGTGACAATGTTCGACTATATATTTTCGAAACTGGTAAGTCACCAGGAAAATACTGTGAATTAGGTCCTCTCCCAATATATACATTAGTTGTGTTTTCTGCGGGATTTATGGTTTGGGTATTTGTTGATACCTCCACACCATTTTCATATAACCTCATAGTTGTTCCATCTAAAGTTGCCACAATGTGCCAAAAGACATCTTCCGCAACATTGTTTCTACTAACGATTCTGTTTGTACTACCATTACGCATTCCAAACCCCCATGATTTTTTACCACCCCAATCTCTAAACCCAAATAAAGACCACCCATTGGTGTCCCAACCAGAAGATGCCCCTTTACTTATTAAGTTAGGGTATTGACTACCACCAGTCCAACTACTTGGAAATTTAACTATTGCTTCAATACTACATATACCATTGGTGAAGTCAAAATTAGATTGGTCTCCTAAATTTATACCATCATTGGTACCATCGAAAGTGGGTTGACCTGTAGAATCAAATGAGATGTCTCCAACATATATAAGTGAAGAAATGGGATAGTCATCCGTTGGTTTAGTTAAGTCTATTAATGATTTTGTTGATGATCGTGTACCTATTGTAAAGGGAGTTTGATGATCTTTATTTTCTACTTGAAGATTTCTAACATACATAGTGTCGGTCAGACCTTGAGAGTCATTACCTCTTAAACCTATTGCTAATTTTGTATCTCCGTTTCCAGTATATGTACCACTAAATGTTTTCCATTCCGTAAGACTCGGTAAGTTTGTACTATTTAAACTTCCAATCCAATTAGTATAACTTCCTAAATGGGTACCGTTAAGTACAAACCCCCATATACCCGTCGTTTGTTTTGATTTGAGTTTGTATTCGAAACTAACATTGACAGTACCTGTACTTACACCATGATTAAATGTAGCATTATGCCACCCATTTGTTGATGTTAATTCAAATGTATTTTCATGATCAGAAGTAGTCACAAAACTACCTGACCAACCATGTTCACTCCAACCAACTGTATTTACCCCAACATTTAATATTTTATTTTCTGTAGGTTCACCCCTATAAAACTTTGTGGCGGTATTGTTATTTGCAACACCATATCCACTATCGTATCCAAATACTAATCCATCTCGTATTATTTTACCTCCACCATTTGTTGCCATCTTACTCTTTGATATCGTTTACACTCCATTTATTGCCACTTAAAAGGGTCAGTACTTCTTGATGATTATATTCATCATAATCTTCGGAATAAATTGAAGGTCTTCCATAAACCCCCGCTTCAGTTGTATTTGTCTTTTCTTCTCCTGTTAGTGCATCTATAAACACAGTATCAAAGGACGATGTCACTTCATTAACATTATATTTAACGAACGTTTGAGTACCGTCTAACGATAACCTTAAACCTTCCACTGAAGACTCTAAAACCTCGTTAAAATCAATCGACCCTGTAATTTCTGTTGGTATTACCAACCATCTTCTGTTTTCGAACATATCTTATATATTTTTTTCTACTTCTACAATTTTCCAAAAAGGAAGTTGTTTCATTTGAGTTTCCCACTCATCAAAAATTTTAATTCCGTAATTCTCATCATATGGTTCTTCACCATTAGTCCATATTAAATTTCCTTCCAAATCCTCAACAGTTCGATTATATGTCTCACCATTTAAAGTGAAAATCAATTTCATATCTTTAAGTTCTATTTCCATATTTCTATTTTATATAAACAGCACCATATGCGTGGTTATCACCACCAGAACTAACCCAATAAGGTCTATCCTGATAACCCCCACCAGCAAAGTAGTTCCCTGTCCAACAGCTACTATACCACCATGGATTATTATTATAATATGTAGAACAATTACCACCATTAGTATCCTGATCATTATCATAAGTGGTTAAACTATTGGCACTACTTGCGTGTGAATACATACCTGGTGTGGATCCACCCAATTGATTGGATAGGTTACCCACACTATTAAATCCATAATTTGGGTTGAATCCCGTGGAAGTCCAACTTGATCTCTTATTATGGGATGAGGTTGCGTTAAGTGTAACTGGAGAGTTAGAAACAAATTGAGTGACATGAATTTTATTATCACTTTTTCTTCCTGTTAACTCAGACCAAAACTTCAATCCCAACCAAGAGTTAACACCACTTATACCTAAAGTTTTTATTGTCCTATCACTTGTGACTACTATGTTGGAACTATTTTGTCCAGAACCGCCAGTTCGATAATTATAATTATTAATTGCATCATCGTACTTAAGATTGTTCATCCCTCCTGTATATTCCCTATTAGATAATGCTAAAACCCAACCACCACCATCGTAATCTTGATCGATATATACAACTATCGGTCCCATCGATGTGACGATTTTATAAAAACCTGACGGTCCTTTTACTTCACTTACACTATTATATGTTGGTCCTCTTTGAAATGACATTTATTTTTCAAGTTTAGATTTTAATTCATCAATCTGAATTTGTTGCTCTTTTATTGCTTCAATTAATAACGATGTTAGTTTCTCATACTTAACACCTTTATAACCATCACCTCTTGTCCCAACTAATTCAGGTAAAACCTCTTCAATTTCTTGTGCTATAACTCCAACATCATGTCCTTCATTCTTAGATAATTGATTCCAATCAAATTCATAACCACCAATCATTTTAACCTTATCAATTGCATTTTCAATTGGTTTAATATTATCCTTCAATCTCTTATCCGATGCGTGGTATGCAATTACATCACCCGTTACGTGTAATGTGTCATCTACAGTTACTACACCTAACGAATTAACCGTTAAAATTGGTATTCCTGATATATCTGACACCGTAAATAGATCTCCCGTTAAATCGTCTGTAATTGAGAATAACTGTCCTTGTGTTCCTTGTATTTCAAATACCGTTGACCCTTCAGTTGTACCTTCAACATATAGTGGAACACTACTTGGATTAACTACACTTTCACCTTCACCTATAGATACTGATTTGGCAACGTTTAATCTACCATCAGCGGTGAGTGCCATTGCACCTCGGTCATCACTATGTGTATCTTTACCCCACCAAAATCCTCTTGCATTATTATCATTCTGCATGAACGATATTGCGTACTCATTACCTGTACCTGATGAGTTACCTAAATGTCCAAAATCATACCCACTCTTGAATCCTATTGCGTAATTGGTGTCGGTATCCCATAATCTAATTTTAGATCTTGTTTGGTCTGAATTAGTTGTAATATAAGAACCAAATCTACCAGTACCGTCCATTTGAAGGTTACCATTATCGAGATCAATTGACCCTCTTTCTGTTCCTGAACCGTGGAATCCTAAACTATTGTTACTTGTATCCCAATATAACCCCCAATTATTTGCTGTTGATAACCAATAAGCACTTGAGTCATTAAAGTTAATTTTATTGGAAGTACTATTATTAATATTTACTTCTCCCGTTAAGTTGATTTTTACAGCATCGATGGGTCCACTTACATCTAACAGTCCACTACTATTTAATGTTGCCTTTGTGGTTCCATTAACCATTAGATCTAATGAGTGGTCGGACATTGTACCAATCTTACCACGATTGTTTCCTGTGTGAGAATACATTGTAGTAATGATACCGTCACTTACTGATTTCACATCAAGTCTTGCGTGTTGTGTACCGGCAATATTAACTCTCGCATTCCAACTACCATCGTTACTTACACTACCCGTACCATTACCAAATTCATTATATGAATTAGTAAAACTGTTAGACCCCGATAGAGTTGCATAACCACCACTTGCGTGATTACCCCATCCATATGCGGTGTTCCAATTACCTGAGTTTCCTCCTGATGCGGTTATAGTACCTTCTACGATAATACTGTTCGTTCCGGCCACTCCACCTACTGTCATTATTAGACCTTCATTACCGTTACCATTACCGGTATTATCAGTATCTGTTGTTGGTGAGTTATTATAGAATCTTGTACCACCATATGCGGCACCTATTCTAATTCCTGTGTGGTAACCAATGATAAGATCCGAATAATTAGGTGAAGACCAACCACCATTAGCTATGTCAACCCCCATTGAATAGTGGTTATTCCCGAAAGTAGTACCACCACCACCACTATGGAAAGTGAATTTTGACCCAGTTGCTAAACTTACGTTAGAGTCTCTTCTCATGAAAGTACCACTGTCAATACCATCGAGTTTGTCTGAATCTGCCGCCTTTCCACCTATAAGAAGATATCTACCATCATGATTATGACTTGGTAATGATGTCAGATAACCAGCACCTGCGTGGTCACCCCATCCATATGCCGTGTTCCAATTTCCTGAATTACCACCTGATGCAGTTACTGTTCCTGGTGTAGATATATTACCACCAGCACCAATTCTGAACCATTCAACCGAACTACCTGTACCGTCTTGTCCCGACGTATAATGTCTAAATACGAATGGTTCGGTATCATCATCAGTTGAGTAGAATTCTAATTCACCAGCATTTGATGTTCCATTAACTCTAATCCCGAATCCATCATTAGCAACAACCGTTGAGTTGAATTTAATTCCTGTATTAGCACCTGTCCCTGTAAAACTTATCGAACCTGTTGTTGTGTTTCCTCTACCAATAACATCAGATAACGTATCGTTTTCACTATATGATGTCAGATAACCAGCACTTGCGTGGTCACCCCATCCATATGCTGTGTCCCAATTTCCGTTGTTGTAACCGGTTGTAGTAACTAAACCTAATACACTAATAAAATTAGATGGACTATAATATCTAATATAACCATCCTGAGATGCGTATATTCTACTGATAGCTGTCGTTCCGTTATCTCCACTTGTTGTGTTAATCCAACCTGTTTGTAAGTATCCGTTTGCGTCAGTACGTACAACCTTATTAGCTTCACTGTTACGTCCTGTATGAAGATCTAAACCATCAAGTTTATCAGAATCAGCCGCTTTACCAGAGGTGGTTAAGTAAGATGATGGATTAAAGTTACCCGTATGGTATATTTGTTGCCAACCACTGTACCCATCATTATTCCATCCAGTTTGGAAAACTAAATCTCCTGTGTGGGAAGCATACAATTTAAAAGTACCGCTGGCTAACTGCCAACCAAATACAGAACCGTATGTGTATACACCTGTAGGGTAATTACTATGGGAACCATTAGAGATATTCTGAACTTCTCTCAATTGAATTTCATAATCACTATCTGTAAGAGTGTTCCAATCACCCGTAAAAAGAGTACTTGATGTATGTAGATAACGTGAGGAGTCTAAACCATCAAGTTTGTCTGAGTCAGCCGCTTTTCCACCTATAAGTAGATACCTTCCATCATGATTATGACTTGGTAATGACGTTAAATACCCAGCACTTGCATGGTTACCCCATCCATATGCCGTATCCCAATTACCTGAGTTGTTAGTTAAGTTACCTTCGTTCCAAACTCTTTTTAGTCCACTTCCTTCGTCAACTTCAAAAGCACCATTCTTAGTTTTTCTTATATCCCAACTTGCCCAGTTTCCATCTAAAAACCCATATTGATTGGCTGTTCCGTATAGTTGTAGGGTATGAGTACCTGCTGCATTATACATACTAATACCAGTGTCTGACCCTGAAGAGTCATTACTTTGCATTTTAAAGTTACGGTTAACATTACTGTCGTCTTTAAAGACCATTCCGTTGACTTCTAAATTTCCTGCAAAGGTATCTGTAGTGTTTAGTAAATAACCACTTAAATCTTGATCACCCGTATAACCAGCACTTGCATGGTCCCCCCATCCATATGCAGTGTTCCAATTACCTGAGTTTCCTCCTGATGCGGTTACAGTACCACTCGCAACAATATTACCTAACACGTCCAATGCTTGAGTAGGACCTGTTTTATTAATACCAACTCTTCTTGTTGTACCCTGAACGGTCAATATTGAGGAACCTTCATTTCCATCACCAACCTGTAAGTCCGCTTTTGACGACGGTGATGTTGGTGAATACCAGTTTAACCATAGGTCTTTACCACCTTGAGCATTAACCCATAGGTTACCATTTTCATTCATCTCAATACGTCCACCGACATTACTTCCAGATGAATCTGGTTTAAAGTCAATACGAGGAGTATTATTGTCAATTGTTAAATCACCTGTTAATGTACCTCCAACAAGTGGAAGTTTACTTGCAATACTATTTGTTATTGTAGTTGCGAAGTTCGGATCATCTCCAAGTGCTGCAGCCAACTCATTAAGTGTATCTAAGGTACCTGGTGCTGTATCAATAAGTAGATCAATTTGATCCCCAACATACGTTTTAGTAGCATAACTACTTAAATCTTGGTCGCCTGTGTATCCCGCAGTACTATGGTCTCCCCATCCATATGCGGTATTCCAATTAGAAACATTTGTAGATGTGAAATCCTGTTCGGTCCACATGTACTTCCAAGACCCCCAAGATGTTGGGTTTTTACTCCTAACCCACATTTTGTTCTGATTTGTATCAAAACCAAATTGAGTTGCATAACCACCAGAATGTGTTGTTACATGTAGAATACCGAACCCATTATGTGTACCACTCGGTTTAGTACCACTTGACCAACCACCTAAGTTTCTACCTAAGAGTAAACTTTTATCCCCATCATAGGTGTCCATGTCTACGTCAGTATAACTATTCTCTAAGTATTCAGTATCGTGATTGTGGTTTGTTTGTGAATATCTTCCATCAATGTCAACAGTAAATGTATCACCCCCATTATTTCTTGTGAATGTTATTACACCATTACCACTATTAAAAGTAGCCCCACTAACAAATTCATTTGTATTAACATATGATTTTATATAACCAGCACTTGCGTGATTACCCCATCCATATGCAGTACCAAAATTACTAACCTGTGTTGATGTTAAATCACCTTGATGCCAATATTTAGACCCTGCCCCATCACTACTACCTTTCCATAAATCCCCATCAGCACCCATCCATGCGGATACTGCTCCTACTCCTGACCCAAAGGCAACTCCTGCGGTTCCATCATAAAAGTTTAAATATGTTGCAGATCCTGTAGCAGCATCTATATGTAAGTTTCCATTTGTAACCCCAATTGAAGCAATATCAACTGTCGAATTATTTGCATCACCACCTATAGTAAGACTTTTTCCCCAAGTCGGGTTTGGTCCAAAAGTAATTGTCCCCGAGGTTGTATCATCAGTATCACTTCTTAAGTATTTACTTTGAGTTGAACTTGATGTCAGATAACCAGCACTTGCGTGGTCACCCCATCCATATGCTGTGTCCCAATTTGTATTAGTAACATTTTTTAATACTCTACCGTTGGTTAATATTTCTGTATCTCCATGTAACCATGATCCATATGTTCTCATGGACCCAGTACCATTACCATAATTTAGATATAATGTGTTACCCGCTTTTACACCTAACACAAAATGTGAAGAACTACCTCTAAAGTAAGTGGCGTAACCATTATCACTATTATTATTTGCAATACCAAGACTTAACGTTGGAAATCCTAAGACATCACCAGTAAATGTGTCTGATGTATCACTTCTTAAGAATTGAGTTGAATTTAAACCGTCTAACTTTTCTGAGTCATCCGCTTTTCCATCTATAAGTAGATATCTACCATCATGATTATGACTCGGTAATGATGTTAGATATCCCGCTTGTGAATGATCTCCCCATCCATATGCTGTATTCCATTGTGATGAATCACCACCATTTGCATATATACCGGCCCATCTATAAGAAGTTGAACCTAAATTTCTCACATTATTGGTGTAAGGTCTAACATCACCGTCAAAGACGGTACTTGATGTACCGAAATAATAAGGTCTATTACCCTCAAAATGTATCCATCCTGTGTTCTTAGAACCAATATCAATATACCCCGTAGATGTTTTAAATCTAAATGCATTTCCTGATGCTTCTTCAATTATTGAGTCACTATCGTTAAGGTTTACTCCACCAACAGTAATAACGTTTGATGTAGTTGCACCTCTGTCAGTTACACTATCTAACGTATCAACTTCATTATATCCCGTAATATAACCAGCACTTGCGTGATTACCCCATCCATATGCGGTATTCCATTGTGATGAATCACCACCACTTACATTTATATGTCTTGCAAAAGTAACGTCTTGATTATATTCCCACGTAAATGGTTTCATATCATATTGATTACCTGAAAAATTACTCAACATGAGTATTCTTCTAAGTGCCGTATAATCATGACTATTATCTGACCAATTAAGGTCGATAGTTACCCTCATCTGTCCTTTACCGTCGTGTGCTTGAGTTGTTGTATGTAAATTATATCCTCTTTGGTAAGATCCGTAGGTCCACGAGTCTTTTACATTATATTGACTCCCATCGTATGTTTCTATTATCACACTACCGGTAGTGCTACCAATATCTGTCCAACTTGATTGAATAACAAAGTTCGCGGTTGTTGGCCAACCCGAACTTCTTTGAATTACAAATCTAAATTTAGAGTGTGTGTGAGTAAGATTGAATCCTGTGGTTTCTAAACCGTCGAAAAGAGTATCCAAATTCTGACTCCATGCCACCCAATTAGATCCATCATAATACTCAACATCACTATAACTTCTAAAACGGAAATTGTCGTGTACTGAATTCTCAGTAAATAATCTTAAGAAATTATTTTGTCCGTACCCATCATAATACTCATCACCATTACTAAAACTGTGGTACTTGTGACTTACATCTGAATATTTACCATCAATATCAACAGTAAATGTGTCTCCACCATTGTTTCTTTTAAACGTGATGATGCCGTCCCCTGTATTGAATGTGGCACCTGTAACAAATTCATTTGTGTCCACATATGATGTTATATAACCAGCACTTGCGTGATTACCCCATCCATATGCAGTATCCCAATTACTTACATTAGCATCACTCGCTCCTGTAATCGTACCTCCTATAAAGTTACCACTACCGTTAATACCTTTAGATGTACCGTCAACAAAGAAACCTTCGTCGGCTCTAATGTATCTTGGTGTGTATATGTTTTTACTTGTGTTTTGATTAATCCTTAACCATGTATCATCTTGTGCACCAATCTCACCAATACGAGTTGTTCCATTATAAAATGCAATATGATCCGATATGTCGTTATCCGCTTTCTTTATTATAAGTCTTGCTTGGTTATTACCCTCACCAATTGTAAGTGCTCCCGTTGTAGTGTCATCAGTATCACTTCTTAAGTATTTACTTTGGGTTGAACTTGATGTTAGATATCCCGCTTGTGAATGATCTCCCCATCCATATGCCGTGTTCCAATTATCAATATTTGCATCTGTAATTCCCGCCGATGGAGATGCCGTAAATATTGGGTCTGTTTCCACATAAGATGTTAAGTACCTACCATCTAAATCTACGGTATATGTGGTTAAGTCGTTATTAGTAAATGTAACTATTCCATTACCGTTGTTGAATGTAGCACCTGTTGTAAATTTAACAGATTCAACTGCAAAACCTGTAATGTCCACACTATCACCATCACTCTTTACTAACCTTAATGTTTGTGTACTATCATTGTATGTACCACCTGTTACCGTAACATCAACTAAAGTAGTACTAATGTCAACAGTATAAGTATCCCCATCATTTCTTGTGAATGTGATTATACCATTACCACCATTAAACGTTGCGCCTGTCGTATATTCATCATTATAACTTGTTAAATATCCTACTTGTGAATGATCTCCCCATCCATATGCTGTGTTCCAATTACTATCGTTATAACCACTTGCGGTTAGTGTTCCAGTAATTCTTGTGTTTGATGTTATTTCTAAACCTGATGTTGCAGTCGGACTTATTCTATAATAATTCCCATTATGTGTAAAGGTTGTGTATTTTCCGTTATTCTGCTGACTGTAATGATACATATTCATACCATTACCAGAGTCACCTAAATATAAATGACCATTACCTGTTGGGTATAGGTATAAATTATTATCTGTGGGAGTTGATATTTTTGTTGTTGTCAGTTCACCCACTGTAATTTTATTAGATGTGCTTGACCCCCTATCGGTTACACTGTCTAATGTATCTGTTTCATTATAACCTGTAATGTAACCAGCACTTGCGTGGTTACCCCATCCATACGCAGTGTCCCAATTAGTGTTATTATAACCAGAAGTGGTTACGTAATTTTGATCACCAACCCAATCTCTTGTTGCGATGTGATACCACGTTGATCCCGTTATTGTGTCAGTACCCGCAAAATTCCTAAAGTATAATCCGTCACCATTAACTACTGTTGACCCCCCTAATTGGAAACCATAATTACCGTCTGTTTGAGATACATGTAATATTGTATTGTGACCACTGATAGGTCCGTTAGATCCGTAATTTCTATATATACCAAATTCCGTATAATCATTAGCGTCACCACCCGAACTATATAATTCACTATGTACTTGTCCTCTTGTATCTAAGAATCTACCATCGAGATCAACAGTATAAGTATCCCCATCATTTCTTGTGAATGTGATTATACCATTACCCGTATTGAATGTTGCCCCTGTTGTGTATTCATCGTTATAAGCAACAATATACCCAACTTGTGAATGATCTCCCCATCCGTATGCTGTGTTCCAATTACTATCGTTATAACCACTTGCGGTTAGTGTTCCTGTTACACTAATATTTGTGTGAAAGGTAGATAACGTGTCTGTTATATGTACACCATTATTACCATCACCCAATGTAGTATTAACACCCAATCTAATCCCACCGGTTCCAAAGTTATGTACGTATATTGGATTACCATCTCTGTTACCCAACATACCATATCCCGATATATTTAAATCATCTCCACTTGGAGGTGTAGCAATAGTTGTGTTAAAGTAACCGTGTGAGGAAGTAAGTTTCCCTACCGATATATCATTACTTGTGGTTGCACCTCTGTCAGTTACACTGTCTAATGTATCTGTTTCATTATAACCTGTAATGTAACCAGCACTTGCATGATTACCCCATCCGTATGCCGTATTCCAATTACTATCGTTATAACCCGATGCCGATATTGTTCCTGCAAAAGTTGCTGTTGTACCAGTACCATTCCCAAGTCGTAATATTTCTATCCCTAAATGATTAAACTGAATCCCATCTCCCACTGAAGTGTGATCTGAGAACGTAGCTATTGTACCATTGGAACTAATATTAACTCTTTGGTTGAATATATCGATATTTCTAACATATAGAGTTCTAAAGTCTAACGAGTTTGTAGTACCTAAATCCTGTGTTGCATCTGTCTTTGGAATTATATGGCCTGAAAAGGTAGAATTTTGTGACGTATCTATATATAACGCAGTGGTGTTGTTGGTTACTAATCCTAATTCATCACTACTAACAGAACCAATAAACATACCGTCAGCAAGACCACCAGAAGTAAAATCCTGTGTGGATATTATGTATTCTGTGGTACCCGCATTATTTTGGAAATATATTGATTGGTCATCATCATCTGTGGTATCTTTTAAATATATTTTTGGACCTCCATTTTGGATATGTAGATTACCAGTCATTGCCTGACCTACACCTGACCCCCCACTTAGTGGTAAGTACCCAGCACTTGCATGGTCACCCCATCCATATGCGGTATCCCAATTTGTTATATTGGTTTCTGTTATTCCTGCTGAAGGTGAGGCAGTAAATATTGGGTCTGTTTCTGTAAATGACGTTAAGTACCTACCGTCAATATCAACCGTAAATGTGTCACCATCATTTCTTTTATACGTTATTACTCCATTACCAGTATTGAATGTTGCTCCTGTGGTATATTCATCATTGTACGATGTTAAGTAACTACCACTATTAGATTCTAACGAGTCTAATCTACTATCATGTGACCCACTTGTAGTTTCTAATGAATCAACTCTACCATCTAAAGACGAAGTTGTAGACTCAATAGAGTCCAACCTACTATCAAAAGATGATGTGACTGTTTCTATGGAATCTAACCTACCATCGAAAGACGACGTAACTGTTTCTATGGAATCTAACCTACTATCAAATGAAGATGTAACCGTTTCTATGGAATCTAACCTACCATCATGTGATGATGTTAACATTTCTATGGAATCTAACCTATCATCAATATTTGTTAAATCAGTATTACTTAAAAGTCTTTCTTCATTTCCTTTGGTTCCACCTTTCCAATGGTTTTCAACACCGTCCCATAGTAATGAACCAGATAAAACACCAGGTGATGTTACATCCCTCACTTCAATACCAGCATCTGATGCTCCAGTACCATTAAGCGAAATAATATTATCGTCAACATCCACAGTTGTTGAGTTAACTCTTGTTTCTGTTCCTTTAACTAAAAGATTACCTTTGATGGTAACATTTGAACCTGTAAATTCTAAACCACCTTCAACTGTTGTTTTGTGTGTCTCTAACGTCGATATGTCACTATCGTTTGATGCCGTATATGTGTTAAAGTCAGATCTAACTTGTCCATCGACCGACGATGTGAAGTTTTCCACAGAGTCTAACCTATCTGTTACTTGGTCGTAATTGGTTGTTCCCGTAATATCAACCTGAATTGAACCACTAAGAACAGTCTCACTATTTAACTTATTTTTTATTGTGGTATCAATACTTGATGTAAATGTGTTAAATGCACCTCGAATAGAACCACTTTCAATTTCAATAGAATTCAATCTACTGTTTTGTGTTTGGTTTGTTATATTATTTGATGACGTATAAGTGTTTAAATCACCACGTAGTGTTGTCACATCCCCATCTGTTGCATATGTATCGTCAATACTCGAGGTAAAAGATTCTATTTGGTCTAATCTTGAACTCTGATTTGTATTCGTTGTGTCGTTAGATGATGTGTAATCGTTGAAGAGAACCTTTAGATCTGAAACATCAACACCATCTACAGTACCTGTTAAGTTTACACTACCAGTTATTGATAATCCGTTAGCAAATTGAATACTATTACCGTCAGACGATAGTATCTTATTACCCGCACCTATTTGTACAGGTGCATCCAACTCAATGTTACCACCACCTGTTGATGTTAGTGTTATATCACCATCCGCAGTTTGTAATGTTACGGTATCGGATCCAGTCTCAATTATTTTTATTGATTCACCTTCATCCGTGGTTATTCTTAATTCATTACCCGTTGTCGATATTACTTGTTGACCATTAATGTAAAGGGAACCCGATGATAAGAAAAGGTCTCTCCACTGTTTATCAGGTGAACCTAAATCTATCGTATCGGTAATGTTAGGTAATATAGAAACATTACTCACTAACACATCTCGACCCATGACAAGAGAATTACTTCCACTTGAAATAGTATCTAAACTTAGACCTGTAACCCCTGAAGCAGGGACGTTAATAAGTTGTGATCCATCACCCACAAAAGAACCCGTAAATGATCCCGATAGGTTAGAAAGACCTTCTTCAATATCCTCTAATCCTGTTAATTTAAATCTCCCGTTTGATACTTTAAGTGTTTTTCTGTTATTACCATGACCAATTTGAATCTCAGATGCAATTATCTTTTTTAATGTATTCCCACTATCATGAAATTGTACATCACCGTCATCATTTTTACTTATCTTAGTACCCCCAATATCAATAGTACTACCAGCTAAATAGATATCATTCCATCTCTGAGATTCACTACCTATATCATGTACTAAAGTACCTTCAGGTAATAAAGAACCACTAATGGTTTGATCACCCTTAAAATTATTACTTCCTGTGATTGCAAAAGAACCACTAACCCCTTCAAAACTTGAAGTAAGTAAGTAGGATGCTGCGTGTGAAGCACTAATTGCACTATCCACTACACCCGTTATTTGTGCGTCCCCTCGAATAGTTCCTAATACTGTTAAGTCACCCTCGATATGTGCTGATGCGGAAACGGACAGGGAACCCGTAATGTGTGGATCAAATATATTCATCTATAACGTGTTTTTGTTTACTAAATAAATACTTTGGATTTCAATAGTATGTGTGTTTAATGTTGTATTTCTTTAAAGTATTGGGTATTTTTCTACAATAAAGACGAGGGGATGGAGAATTTAAAACCGGTAAGTTGTGTATAAAGTCTTTCACCGCCAGAAATAATAGGTAGTTTTCTTTTTGGGTATTCATCTTTAAAATATCTATGTATCTTCCTAATTTGATCATCACCCACTTCTTTTCTTAGTTTATCAATAATGATAACCTGTATAATATCATACCATTTCATATATGTAGTATGAAAGAATCCATTAAATTCATGATCAAAATAATTTTTAATGTCGTCAATGTCATTAATCACCAACTCATAAAAATCATTAGGTTCTTCATGGTTTTTAGATAATGGAGATATAATCTTGTTATCACAACATGAACATTTAAAATGGTCGTCATTAATTACCTTTAACCTGAACGGAAATTTAACATCTTCAATATTAGGTGTGTTATTATGGAAATCCATAGTTGTGGTTGGTATATCTTTGAATATGAAACTCTTACTTTTCTTACTATTCTTCCTATACTTTTTATCATACAACCTTAAATTCGTATGTAACATAAGTTGTTCAATATAACAAGAACCATAAACCTCATCGTCGATCCTTTTTTTATTTAACTTATAATGTTCTAATGTCTCTCGACATACTTTACCAAAAGTTTCATAGTTCTTAACGTAGGTTATGTTCATATTTGGAATAGATTCAAAATGAACCTTATTAAAAACCTTATCAGTCATAGTCTCCGCCAAATCAAAGAACAACTTACTATATGTTCTATCTACGTGTGGGTAGTTCATGTCTTTAGTGGTGCTCTCTAAAAGAATATTCGATATTTTTCCATTACTATCCTTAACCAAAGACCTGAAAGGGTATTTGTCTTTATCCATTTCCCTTTCATCCAAACCACAAAACCAATAAAGGTAAAGATTCTTAAGTGTGTCCCCCTTACCATCAATAAACATATCCCTATGACTAAAAAGATAATCACCATCGTACTTATCCAATAAAATTTTACTAAAAAGTAACGTATCGGTGTCAATATGGAGAAAAGGTTCTTTGATTGATTCGTATACTTTTATTTTTGGGATGCTCCATGTGTCGGTATCCGAATTCTTAACCACACTTTGGTTTATTTCGTCATATGGTATACCAAGATCTTTTACTTGTTTACATGAAATTTCGTCACCATAAAAACTTATATTCCCATAATGTTTTTTAGCTAAAATTGCACTTAGGTATTGTGTGTAAAATAACTCTTTCCATATTAAGTTTTGTTTATCGACATATGTGTGGATTACTTTCATACTAATGTTTGTATATAAAAGGATCTTGTTTTTTCATATCCTCAACCTTCTTTTTATATTTCCTCTCTCTTTCCTTTGATTCCTTACGATCCTTGAACCACTTAACTATTTTTTTAAACATTCCTATTCTTTTTAAAAATTATGTAGTTCTGTAAAACTAAAACATCGATATCCACCTCATCAAAGGTTTTTAATGCGTCTTCAGGTGTTAGAACCATAGTTTTGTCTTTTATATTAAATGAAGTGTTTAAGAGAATTGGGAATCCATTTCGTTTTTCACACTCCCTTAAAAGTCCGTGTATTGGATTTGATCTATCTACCGTTTGGATTCTTGAAGTCCCATCTACGTGAGTCACAGCACTTAATTCATCAACATAATCACCTTTAACCCTAACCACTTGATTCATATATGGTACATCTTCTACTACGTGAAAGAAATTATGTTGTCCTTCTTTTGTTACCATTGGTGCAAACGGTCTGAAACCTTCTCTTTTTTTAACCAACTCATTGATTCTCCTTTTCATGTAAGGATTGGTTGGATCCGCTAAAATCGATCTATTACCTAATGCTCTTGAACCAAATTCGATTTCATCCCTAAAAAAACCAACAACACTTCCTTTTAATATTTCTTTTGCCACTATTGTAAATAAGACATCCAATTTATCTAAATAAATAAATGTCCTACCCTTTAAAGATTTTTTAAACTTACTATTAACCCTATACGACGGACCTAAGAACGGTGTTTTTGGAATACTAACTTTCTTACCCTTAGATGTGTGATAGTTTATAACAGCACCAATCGACGATCCCGCATCTGAAGGTGCCGGTGGTATCCATAAGTGTTTAAATTTTGTTTGTTTATAAATTTTACCGTTGGCTAAACCATTATATGCACATCCACCACCTAAACAGATGTTTTGTGTGTCATATTTTTCATGAACATAAGATAGTAATTCAAAAAATACGTTTTCATACACTTTTTGGATTGCAAATGCTAAGTCTTTATGTCTTTGGGTAATTTTCTCTTCTGTTAGTCTTGGTAACATACCTAACAACTCCGATAACTCGTAATTGTACATTATGGTATCTGACTTATCCCATTTAAAATATTTTAAATGACAAACTATCTCACCATTTTCAAATTTTATTAACTTATTAAGTTTATTGACAAGATCAGTATTCTTACCATAAGAACTTAAACCCATTAATTTATATTCACCCTCATTTGGTTTAAAACCTAAGAACGATGTCATTGCTGAGTAAAACAGACCAATTGAATGGGGATAAGAGGAAACAGTTTCAATATCTAAAGACTTACCATTGTAATAACTAATTGTTGTTGTGTCGTACTCACCAACACCATCTATTGACACCACAGCAGATTCCTTAAATGGGGAACTAAATGCAGAGTAATAAAGATGTGAGTGGTGGTGTTTTGAGTAAAATACATTATTAGATAACTTAGGTAGTATTTTTTCTAACTGTCTTTTATTCTTTGAGAAATTATAATATTTCTTAATTGAATATATCGGATTCTTTAAGAATCTCTTTTTGGAGTATTCGGTCACTCGTTTTTTCTTTAACTCGGTGTCCTCATAAAAACAAACCACCTCAACATTGTCTTTGGTTAATTTATATTCCTTCGTTATATGTTCGATAACTTTAAATGGAAAATTACTATCATGTTTTATACCTGTAAATTTCTCTTCTTCACAAGCAAAAATTAAGTTCCCGTTTCTAAATAAAGAGACGGATGAATCGTGGTAGTAAGAAGATATCCCAATCGAATACATAATGATATAAATTGTTTAATGTTTATATGTGAAATTATCGCGTTTGTTTAACTCCTCTATTTTTTTCTTATAGATTTTTTTACGATTTCTCCTGTAAAACCATTCTTTTATTTTTCTATATATTTCATTCATAATGTTCTACTAACTCAGTTTGATTATTTTCTAATAAGTCAATACATTTTAACATCCAATCGTTATGTCCTTTCCACGACCAATGTTTATCCCCATTACCAATTACATCATCAATTGTTTCATAGTCCCACAACACTTTAAGGTCCCACAATAAAAACTTTACATTACTTTGTTCTAATTTTTTTAATATTTTTAATGCTTGATTCCATTGATATTTTTTCAGTAATGGACCATGTTGTACTCTGTACTCAATAAAAAACACATTTAATAATTCAAACAATTCTTTATTATATTTCCTATCCTTATGGTCCAACACTAATGTTGATGTTTCAGGGAGTTCAGTGAAATGATGAGCAATAACATTTCTATGTTCATTATTCTTCTTATCAATTATTTGAAATCTTTCGGGCCACGTAATTCCGACCACTACAATGTCGTTCGGTTGTATGTTTAGTAACTCGTCGATTAATGAATTAATTATCCAATCATTAGATGCCCCACCTATCGATCTATTAATTTCGTCCATATTAAAATGGTCCGCAACACCTTTTCTCCATAACACACCATGTGGTTTTAGTTTATAATACTCCCCATTAGGTGGTCGTTCTTCAACACACCCATCACCATAAGTGAAACTGTCACCAAAGAACCAAATCTTATTTTTCATATTATCCAATTCGAGTATTTCCGTAATGAATAACCTTAATATCTTTTTCTGTCTTATATGATCTCCACGGATCCACCACTACCGACCCATCAGGGAAATCATAATCATGGTGTTTACCCATATGACCCAATAAATAAATCCCTTTAATCGGTGTCTCTAAATCATACTGTACTTTGTATTTACCACCATACGAAGATTCACAATAATGACCAACAAGAATAGATGAAGAACCATCTAAGTACTCTACGTCAGGTTTATATGATTGACCCAATATAATAATCGGTAGGTTACGTTTTTTTGATTCGACAACTAACTTAGTTGCAATGTTTTTTGCCTGTACTTCTCTTGCTAACATAATTGCATCGAATAAGTCGTATCCTAACCCCAATTCCTGAGCCATAAATCGTAAAGCAATGTTATCACGGGGATGACATCCTCCACCATCTCCCATACCCGCTTTCATATATGCAGGACCTAAGATTCTATAAGTTGACCTTTCAAGTGCACCTGTTATAACATCAGTATTAATATTACCTGATTTCTCAGCGACATCTTGAATCATGTTAACCAGTGCAACTTTAGTTGAAATGAATGTATTGTAGAATATTTTAATTCCTTCCGCTTCATCCCATGTACCAAGTTCATATCTTACATCTTCACTGATAAAGGTTTTGTAGAAGTCTAACAATAGTTTTGCGTCTCCTGTTTCCGAACCATCTTTCGTTCCGATAATAATCATTTCAGGATTTACCATATCCCACTTAACAGTACCCATTGCAATGAGATATGGGTTATAGATAAATCGACCGTTTGGGATTAAGTCAATAAACTCTCTCCTAATAGTACCAGGTAAGACTGTTGAGATTAGGACTATAAGTTGATCTTTGGATACGTGTTTATTTACCTCAACTAAGACCTCTTTAACTATACCGTAATTAAAATCTTTGTTTTCTAAATGTGACGTAGGGTATCTTCCGTCGTAGTCAGGGTGATGAGGTGTTGGTACGGCAACAAATATTAAATCTCTACCATCACAAACCTCTTTTATTGTTGGAACCATCTTAAAGTTCTCAGGTTGCACTTCACTTATGTCGTAACCTATCACATTGTGTTCCTCGGCCATGACTTCGGCCGCGTCTTTTCCGAGTTTCCCAACTCCAATAAATCCTACATTCATATTTTACTTTATTTATACGTATAATGTAAAATAAAATAAGGTATTAGTAAAGAGTTTTACCACATTTAAATCAGTGTAATGTATGATTTTTTCTTTTGTGTTGGTGGTTCTATTTGTTTAAACAAATCTTGTAGTGTTTCACCTTTCATTAGAACATTGAAGTTATGTATTAGAGTGGGTAACATCTCCTGAGTTATTTCAAAACATTTTTCCATATCCCAAGATGCAATTTCACTCATCACATCAAAAATCTTATCCATTCTCTTATAATAGTCAAGTTCATTATCATAACTTTCGTCCCACCATTTAGAGAATGTTTTATATCCTTGTTTTCGTAAGACCTCCAACGATCTCGGGTTACCCATTAGTATAAATGGTTGTGCAACAAATATTGGTTTGTAAATTTTTTCAGAAAAAAACACAGTACTTTCATGGGTTAATGATTCTGAAACGATATTTACAAATGATTCCTTATGTGCTTTAATATTTAAATTATCCGCCTTATTGTTTTCTAAGTCAGGTTCATCGTACCAATAATGTTCTCTTGAATCATGTACCCTATAATATTCTTTGATTTTATTTTTCCATTTTTGGTTATACTCCACAGGTACTTGTTGATCAACCCAATTTAAGTATTCGTCTGGATTATTAGATGAAAGACCACCTAAAGATGAAATGAATTTATCTTTAAAAATACTATCACTATTTAAAAAACCATAAATTAAAATACGATGTAATTTAGGTACTCTATTAAAATTAAGAAAGTGATATTTCTTTTTTTCTGTAAGTGACCACTTAATAAATTTAGATAATTTTTCTCTTCCATTACTAACACACTTAGGGTCGGTTATCTGACCCGGTTCATGAAACCATAAATTAGATCCAAAGTACGTGTAATCCAATATGGTAAACGAGTTAACACTTATTAAACCAGATGAACTTAAAAGTTCTTTACGTGATTTAGCAATTAAATTGGTCGTAATCATATAAAGATTAGTATTACTTAAACCATATTTCTTAGAAAAATTATCAAACCATTTATAGTTATGATCATCTTGACCAAAGAATCCCTCCGTTGGTTGTAAAAAACAAATTTTACATTTACCGTTTTTTGCATCTTCAATCACTTTAGGGTCTAAATCAATCGTACTATACTTATCGAACAATGAATTGTTGTATAACACAATTGGGTATATATAATTGACATTAACATCCCCACTCTTTACTTCGTTCAATGTAAAGATTTTATGTCTAAAAACGTCGTGGTCTAAAAAAACCTCAAAACTTTGGCTTCTTAATGGGTGGAAATGATTCATCAATTCCTTACCCTCACCACCAATTCTTTTATAGGGGAATTTAATACCTAATTTTTCACCTAACTGATCAATGAACTCATAATTCCCATCTTCGTCATGAGACTTTAAAAGTGGGTGGGTGTGCCATGGATGAATATTATATTGGGGTATGTTAGAACTTACAAACTCTGGTCGGCCTTGGTGATCATATACTAAAATTTGATTATAAACTAAATTCATATTGATTTTGATGTGTTATCTTTAATAATGCTGATTATTTTATCTAATCTTTCCCAAACATCACCAATATGATCGTAGGAAGTGTCACACCAATCAGTTAAATGTGTTATATCTTTTTGTAAATGTATTTTAACTTCTTCCTTAATGTGATTTAATAAACCACAGCTCCCAAACACTATGAATTTCTTATTTTGTTGTATGCATTTCATCGTTTTTTCAGTTACGAAAAAAAAATCATCTCTTAAATCACTTTCAACAACCACCACAAAATCCACCGCTTTATAATAGTCACCATTATAACTTCTATCATGTGAGATTTGGTGTGTGAGATTATTAATATCTAATGTTAATTTTTTTGGGATTTTTGACAAACCTTCCCTAACCTTTTTTTTTTGAGTTTCTGTAACACCTACTTCACTAAAATAGTCCGAAGTTTTATCATAAAAGAAACGACTATTATTGACTGTGACTCCATCACCAAAAAAACTAACGTGTCCATTTTCAATTAAATTATAATAGGACAACAAACCAACCATGGAAGTTCTCGATGGTTTACTCTTACCACTTAATAGTAAGTAGTCTTTATGTGTGATTGGTTTGTTTGAATATTTCGGTTTATACTGATTAACGTACTTTATAAAAAATGGAATAATAACAACGTTACCACCTCTCACCTTAATTAATTCAACATCATCATTAAACTGTGTTTCATAATTATTAACATAGATTGTAATAAGAGACGTATCCTCAAATCTCAACGCAAAATCAATGGTGTTTTTTCCCATGATTTCAGTGGAAGCATCGATTATTAATTTTTTACCATTATTAACAAAGTCAATCAATTCTGTTTTATATATGTCAGAATTAAAATCAAAATCATATGCCGATATAACAACCGTTTCACAGTCTGAAATTTTTTGTGTTTGATTTGGAAACTTTAAAAAACTTAAACCCGATGTGTGATTAAAAGAATGAAGGTATATCAACTCATTAATTACCATAAATTAAATCAAATTTTGTTTGTATGTTATACCACGTTGACCCCCTAAATGAGGAATAATAACGTCTTCGGTAAATTTTTCATGACCAAAAGATGTGGGGTGTTCATGATCTCTATGTGATGGCATACCATCCTCAATATAATTTTCACGAACCCATTCCATACACCCTTTAACTGGTAAGAACTTGTCGAAATTTATTTTAGAAAATAGTGGTGTTATCTCAGGGTGGTACTTTAAATGTGACCATTTAAATAAATCCATATATGTTGACATAAAGTAATCAATACCTAAACTATCCAAATACCATTGCACTCTTAAGATGTGTTCCAAAGTATAAACCATAGATGATACGTCGTTATGGAAGTTCTCATAATATAACTTAACTTCCTTACTATTCCACCCCACATTCAATACCCTCCAATTATATTTACCATCAATAACATCAGTTGGATTTTTTATGGAGTGGTCGTCCTTACCAAAGAAACCCCATGTTTTAACGTCTTCTGTGTTTTCAGTATAATACTCATGTCTATTAACTCCTGACCACATTACACCAACCAATATTTCCTCCTTTTTATATTTTTTAAGTAGTTCATCTAATCCCGAAATAACCTTACGAGAAATTAGTCCATTACCCTGTGATGCCATTCCTTTGTTCATCACATTTAAATTTAATTTTCGTGATAAATGACCTGGCCAATTCCAATCCTCAAATGTGAAACTACACCCACTCGCTAATAATACTTTCTTCCCGTCAATCATTCTTACTTTTTAATATAAATATGAATTTTACAACTTTTTAATGTAGTCAAGTATGTTTATCTCTTCAGGAGATTCAATATAATCTTGTGCTCCAGGGTTAGACATCTGAGGTTCTAAAACCCAACCTTCTTTCTTAGCGATGGTGAGTACTTCATTAACATATTTGTTATGTTTGGTGTCGTCACCATTTAACGTTGTCTCCAACTCTTTAATGTTTGTATCAGGTATCAAATCCCACCACTTCTTTAACATCGGGAAGGTCTCTAAGAAGTTCTTACCTCTACGTTTATCGTATTGTTTATAGAATGATTTAAAGTCTCGTTCTCTTGTCTCTATGGATGAAGTGTGATTATGACCATCTTCCGCATTTCTCAAATAATCAATTAATCTAACCATACCATCTTTCTCCCAATCCATAAAATAATTAGATCCATCAGTGTAGTTATCCTCCAACCACTTATCAAGTGCATCTGCTCTTTCTAACCTCATTTCCATTGGTAGGGTCACTACAGATTGAAAACTTGGGAATCTTAGAACATTGAACGACGTGACTGGTGATGATGATTTATGTTTTCTTTTTATCTTCATCATTTCATCCATAAATTCAGGTAGACTAAATAAACACAAAGAATTAATCGTCAACATCATGTTAAGTGATTTTATGTTTCCTTCGGCTAATATTCTATCTACATTTTTTAACCACTTTCTCCAATCTAATCCGTCTCTAATATATTCAGCATGAGTTCCATACGACTCACAACTTGTATAAATGTGAAATGATTTAACATTGTGACTATACTTAATAAGTGCGTCCATTATCTTATCACTAATCCCTAAATTAGAGTTTATTGCAAAATCAATTTCTGAGTTTTGGTTTGTTTCCCACCACTTCATTAATTTCCAAAATTGTCTTGACATTGATGGTTCACCACCTGTGACTCTCAATTCTCTCAATGAGTGTTGTAGTTCACCTTCCCACCATTTCCAAAATGCGTCAACATATGGGTTCTCTAAGTTTAGTTTTCCATACGGCATTGCGTGATCACCGTTGTGTTGAAATGCACCAGCACCGTCACTTACTAAATTTTGGTAGGGACCATTTTTATTAATGTCTTTTTGCCATTTTGTTGAGAAGGAAGCATTACAATATGAACAAGCGAAGTTACATATTGCATCAAATGAAATCTCTAATGTTTTTAAATCAACATCTTCTGTCGCTCCTAACTGATCTTTCGCATCAAGTAATTCTTGATCCGTATAAATTACTGACTTGTGTGTCCTATCAGAAATAACATCCTTACCTAAGTTCTCCATTTTCCAACAGTAGTCACATTCTTTAGGTCGTACCCCCTCCAACATCTGTTTACGTACCGCCTTTTTATATGTTGTATTATGAATTGCCTTATATGAGGTTTCAAGATCAGTTAATGGAATTTGGTGTGAGGGTGGGTGATGACAACTTGTGGTTGCACCGTTCCCTAACCATATTGTGGCATTGTACCACTTAGCACCACAAAATGATGGTGAAATTTTATTTATCACTCGATCTCTATACTCCAAAAATGTTTCTCCTGGTTTTCTTGCGTCTATACCCATTGTTTATCTTATTTTCTTATATTTTATGTAAAAAGTTACAATTCCCCGTGACATCTACCGATTTATTATGTATAAATTCGTTGAATGTATGATCGGATAGAACCTCTTCGTTTGATGTTAATTTAAATTTATGAAATTCGAATTCTGTGTAATTTGTATTGGTTATATTTTTAGGGAAATTACCAGCACCAAAAATAATGTGTGGTGAGTCATCTAACCCCATTTCTCTTTTACTTAAATCAACACTTAAAATTATTTCATCGTTTAACTGTAATTCTATTTTATCATTATAGATGTGGTTTAGTTTAAGTTTAGTCAATTCATGGGGTGTAATTATATGTGGTAGTGAATAATATTCTACATCGTCTTGGAATGTAATTGTAAACGAAATACCATCATTAGTAATATTCAAACCCATGTACTTCGGTACTAACGCAAATAACGTCTTATCTAAATCACTTTCATCTGTTAGTGTGAAATCAATTTCCATCGTATAGTTTGTTTTATTTGAAAGTATCTTGTTTCCCGCATTCTCAGGGAATGTCTCACAAATACTATTGGGCCAAAATATCCACGGTTCTCCTTTATTTATTTTTAACATAAAACTCTTTTAATTCTGGAAATGTTTCTAAAAAATTTAAATTTCGTCTTTTATCATACTGATCGACAAACTTAACAAAATCTCTTCTATTGGTGTCGACATCAAAATCATCTACACCCACAGCATAATCGTATGTTCGTTTTAATTTCTGTATTTCTACTGTGGAAAACCCATAATTATCGTGGGTGAATTCCTTCATACCATAATATAACATTTTTTTAGCGGATTGTAAAATCAATTCTTTATGATTTTCCTCTAAAATTTTAACCGACATGTGTTTTGGATGTCTTATATATGAAGTGTCCAATTGTACTGCAGAAACCCAATATCTTTGATTGTTTTGATATTGTTTCTTTAAATCAAATACCTTATCAATTAAATCACCGTATGTGAATACTGACAACGCATTAAAGGTTGACATTATGTTAATTGTTACCTTTGGTAGTTTAGTTAATATTTTTTCTACATTCACCCAAAATTTACTATCATCTAACCCATATCTCAAATATTCTGCTTGTGATTTAGTTGCTTCGATTGAGGTGAATACTATAAATTCTTTAACTTTATTATTTTCAGTCAAGTCCTCTATTATCTCTATAAATTTATCAATGATATTATCACTTACACCTAAATTAGTGTTTATTGCCAATGATAAATTTGGATTTACAGTGTGGTTATTCTGAATGTATTCTAACAACTTAAATGTGTCAGGTGATAATAGTGGTTCTCCACCCGTAACCCTGAATGTGTGTAAGTCAGGATATAGATCAGGAAACCATTTCCAAAACGCCTCAACATATGGGTTAAAATCATTATGGTGGATTGGCATCTCATTTCTTTTCTTTAATTCATCAGTTCCGTTATACTCGGATGATAACTTATAAGCTCCATTTTTATTTATCTCACTAACCCATTTAGATGAAAATTGTGGACCACAGTACGCACACTTAAAGTTACATACATTTGAGAATGAGACCTCAACATATTTTGGATTATAATTACCTCTCCAACCATATTCTTTTATTTCTTCAATATACGGTGCCGACCAAGATTCTGAGGATTTAAATACTCTATCGGAGAATGAGTTTGAGTTATCTTCAATTTTCCAACAGTAATCACATTCACTTGGACGTTCGTCATTCAACATCTCCTTACGTGCTCTTTTTTTGTGTTGCGTATTATGTAATGCCGATGGGTTATTTTTAAGCTCTATTAATGGTATTTTATGTGGACTTGGGTGATGACATGAATGTGTCATTCCAGTACCTAAATGTATTGTTACTTGTGTCCATTTCGCAGCACAAAATCCCTTACCTTTTTGATCGAGTTGTTTTTTTATATTTGATAGTAACTCACTCATAATTTTACATTAAAGATTTTACATTTTATCGAGTGGTTAATGACATCCACAACTTCGTATTTAACAGTGTTAATACCATCCTTTTTGTAATCGATTTTTCTTTGTTGCATTTCAGTAACAAACCTTTTTTCGTTTCTTGCCGTGGTTTCACCTTTAGCCCACTTACCATTAACAAATCCCTCATCATCGTGTGGTAGACAATAGAAACTACCTTCTCTCCTATATGGTAAGGTTGTTGAATTAATTGAGATTGTTTTATTTTCAAATTCAACGTTTCTTACGTCGATATCAATATCATCCTCAAAGTCATATTCATAGATAAGGTCTTCGGTGTTTTTAAAACATTCTTCAAAGTTATTGAAATATCGGTCATAAACCCTAAAACCCGCAATCTCACCTTTAAAATGATTACCTGTATGTTGACATGAACCTAATATAAATGGTGAGGTCGATAAATGAGTTTTTAATTTACCAGATAAATTAATCGGTTTATTGATTATAATGTCACCATCGTTTGAGACCATTTGTTCATTCATAAACATATATAACTCATCTTTCTCAGAATCAAAGGATGTGGTGATCCATGACCATTCACTTTCATTCCTTTTCATCCAATTGTACATTGGATTAGAATTTCTATCATGATATAATGAACTATACGCCCTTGAATTATTAAATGATAACCCCCACGTCCAACTGTTTTCTTTCCTTAGTATTGGATACTCAATAAATTGTCGTTTCTCATCACCCACTAACCATATTGGTACCTTTTCAGGTTGTTGCTCTGATTTAACTAATATTGAGATAGTATGGTCATTATGTAGACAACTATTTATTGTTCTATCCATTGGTGTTCGTATTGATGAATTTACACCATTAAATTTACCAACTCGTTTGTTTTTAAATTCCTGTAACACTCTTTCATTTACGTACCCCTCAAATTTACATCTCCACAATAAATCATCATCCTCTTGACCCCAATCCCAATATCCATTAGAATATCCGTTGGTTCTTTCAACTTGTTCTTTATTAAACAACACAACACCTCCAAAATATTGTTCATACCCCATTGAGTATGAATATTTAGATAATTTAGTTGCAATATGTATCGGTGTTGTTTCGGGATATGAATAATCACAATTATCATCATGTGGTAACATATCAACGTCATGCCACGCAACGTAGTCACAACCATCTTTAAATGCTTCCAATGCTGCAATATTTTTCATTGACCCTCTGTTGAATAACTTATCATCAACTTGATGAGCAACGTAGAATGTATAGTCAATTCCTTTCTTTTCCAAAAAAGGACCTAATGATGACACTAACTTATTCAAGTGTTCTTCCCGATCTCTATATGGTATACATATACCTAACTTGTGTATCATATAGAAACGTTTAAATGTATTTGTTTAGCAACTTTTTCGTCTGACCATATATTATAATCACAATTAGAAAGACCATCCTCATCAGGATCTCTATAACCCCTTTCAACTTCATTATGGAATCTTAATTGATTATACCTAATATTAACATCAGACCAACCACCATTTTGATAACCTGAAACTTGGTGTGGTAAAGATTTAAAAATAGATCTTCTCCTAAATGGTAGGTTTAATGTTTTTTCTGTTTGATATTCATTTTTGATTACTTCACAATCGACAATTTCAGAACTTTCACCCTCACCACATAAATCCACTAAACGATATTCTCTTATTTGTTTCATATCGTAGTATTGTGTTAATTCACCATCTGAGTGATAATCACCAAATGGCATTGTCAAACTAAAGACATCATTTTTACATACTTCTTCAATTTCTTTTTGAGAAAGAATCTTATTGAATATTGCAACCTGTGAGATACCACCTTTAAAAAATTCTGTTTTACCATTTTTAGAACCTATATATAACGAACTACCTGTGGTCTTTTTAAAATCTTTTTTGAATTTTGTTTCTCCCACCATTTCACCATCTTGATAAAATTTAACTTGTTTCCTGTGGTTATCGATTGTAACCAATAGTGTTGTTTTTTGTGGTTGTATTAAGTCACTATCAATATATACCCATTCACCATCCTCTTTAAAAAGAACTTTAAACCTTCTAAACGAATCATAACTAATTGAAAAGTCTAAGGTCGGTATTGAAAGTACTGTGTATCGATCGTATGGTTCGTCAACATCACACACAACATCATCATTGTTAATGCTTATTAAAAAAGTAGTTTGTTCTGATAAGTCTCCTTTGAATTTAGATTTAACGTGTGATGTGGTGCCATTAAATTTTAACGAAACCCCTGTTCCACCCTTCACATCAATAACCTTGGTGTCGTAAGGTATTCCCTTACCAATACACCTACTGAATAAATCATCATCCTCGAACCCCCATCCCCAATATACATTTGAGTAACCATTTATAATTTGAAAATCCTCAATAGGAAACATCGTTACACCACCAAAATATGAATCAAAAATATCTCTTTCAAATGATGATTCCTGACTTATAAAATTAGTGGCTAAATGTACGGGTACACTTGAGTAGGAATAGTCCACCTCAATAGGTAACATATCAACATCATGAAAAACAACATAGTCACATTTTTCTTTGAGTGCTCTTTTAAATCCAACATTAAGAAGTTTACCTCGATTAAAAAGTTTTGCATCATCTTGCTCAATAACTATCAAAACGTAATCGATGTTCGATTTATCTAACACTTTCGATATAGATGTTTTGAAAGATACTAAATGATCATACCTATCCCTATACGGAACAATGACTCCTAATTTATGATTCGTCTTTTGACTCATTATCTCCTATGGTATTTTTATGCCACTCGTGTAAATAAAATTGTATTCTTTCGTCCCACGATTTTTTATCGATTTCCTCAAACCAAATTGTTAATGCATCCACTGAGTTTGCAATTCTCTCCAATGCTTTCACTTTTTTCTTTTCGAGTAGTAAAATCTCCTGTTCCATAGGAGAAATTTCATCTGTTGTTTTTTTTGTCATAGTTAAATACTTGTTATTTTTTTCATTAATTTATTCCAATGTTTATATTCAGTAAAATTATCTTCTTCACATTTTAAGAAAAAGTACTCCCTTATTTTTGTGTTTATTTTAAAGTTATTCTTTTTAAGTTGATCATACATTTGATAGTACTCTTTTGAATACGAATACTTCTCATTTAAATCAGCAACTGACTTAATCCTTGTTCCACATGTCTCATCCCATTTAAAATGGTGTACTTGAACCGAATGTGTTTCAGGTGGTGCAATAAGTGGGTGACCCCAACCTTGCCATCTCCATGTTGTTTGTCCATTTATTTCTGCGTAGTGTTGACCATTCGTTATCTTAACATTACCACGAGATATTGCGACCTTATTTGGACACGCACCACTCATGGGGTGTCTGAAGAATCCCGCCATTGGGAATGTCTTAAAAATTGACGTTCCTTCCTTTGGTATCATTGGAAATGATCCATCAGGACCTACTCTATCAATAAAACCTCCCCTTACGATTGACCATAGGTTCTTTTCACAATCGTCAATTAACGTTTCTAAATTATTATTAGGGTATAAATGAAATTCATCAATATCTGCAATAACCCACCAGTCATTTTTCTTTTTTGACTTAAACATATTATAAAGAATTGTGACTTTCTCCCAATCAAACTCTCGTTCCCTTACCACTTTCACAATTTTACAATTATCGTATTTTTCAATGATTGGTTTCGCCCTACTTAAAATACGTGGTGATGCTTTTGATTCGTATATCACAAATTGTAATTCATCAACATATTTTGTGTAGTGTTCAATAAAGTGTGGTAATAGTTCATGACCATGTCCCAATACACATAGTAATCTAATCATTTCTTTTTATTAATGTTATTCCTGTTGAGGATGGTTTATCTTTTATGGTTCCGTGATTAAAAAGGTTAGTAACCACCCATATTTTATTTGTTTTTAGTTCTTCAACAAGTCTATGTGGACCATCGAAGGGGAAAAAATCTTTTTTTGCGTCTTCTGATACGATTAAGGTTTCGGAATATGTTTTATCAGTATCGTGAATAATTATCAAACCGTTAGGGTTTAATATCTTCGAATACAACTCAAAATCTTTTTTCACACCTTCATATGAATGGTCCCCATCTATAAAAAGAATATCGACTTTGATATCCTCCTTAATGAAGAAATTATAGTATGCCTCTTCCGAGGTTTCTTTTATAAAACGAGGATAAAAGTGAGTTCGATAGAACCCATCCTCATCACTTATGTTTGTTTCACCACCAACTCCATTACACGGATCCACAACATAGGTTGAACCTATATCCCCCCAACTATATGCGGGATCACCTTCAAATATATTTTGTTTGTGTAGGTCAATCCGTGCTTGAGTCATAATTCTCGGAATATAACCAGCACCCGATCCAATACAGACACAATTTTTGTATCTCATATGTTGGATTAAAGAGTAAACTAATAACCCATCACCCATGTGTTCTTTTGTCGCACCGTGAGTCCACAAGTATGGTAACTTTTTACCATTATCTGTTGTAATATTATTCTCTATGTAGTTTTGATCAACTATCATTTTAAATAATCGGGTATTTCACTGGTGGGTGTGTGTCTTGTTATTGGTTTTAAGGTATTAGTTGTTAGTGAGACTAATCTATTATCTTTTTGTATTGGTATATCATTTACTAAACACGAAACAGAGATTGATATCCCTTCACCAGCACCTGACACCTCTTTTTCTAACTTAACATCACAAAATTCCTTAACCACTTGTAGTTTTTCATATGTGTTAAAGAATTTTTCAGAATCAAACCCTTTTTTATTGAATACAATGAAGTACTCCCATAAAGTTTCAACATCCTTAATATTTGGGTATAGTTGGGTAACATATTTTCCATACTCTAACCATTCATCACCTTCCATTGGTATATCACCAACTGTTTTGAATTTACCACTATGGTTTAGTAACGTATCAACGTAAGAAACACCCTCGTTAAAGTCGTACTTCTCTAATCTATCAAAAAGGTCGTGGTTAATAATATGTAAATCAGCATCTAATAAAATCGCTATGTCATGTTTACCATGAATAGTTTTTATTAAACTAATTTTATCATAAAAAGATTTGTAATTTCTATTGTAAGGGATTAGATGTAACGATCTACCCCAAAACTTCTTTAGGAAGAAGTCGGTGTCGTCTGTTAATACATAACACGAGTATCCTCTATCTAAGAGGTTCTTTATTTTTTCCTGAGTGCCCTTAAAGTAAACTTCTTTACCGAAGCACATTATACCGAAACCTATGTGATCCATAAGTTATAATATAAGAAAAAAAAACGATAAAAGAAAGTCTACGTCAAATCAAATCTATTTACCAAAAGAGTAAATTCCTAAGTGACCAATCTCATTACTTAAAAGAGTGTCAATAAAGATTTCACCACCTAAGTTTCTTAACTTCTCAAACAGAATAAAATCCTCACCAAACCAATCGTCGGTATCCTCTTTATATCTAAACTCAAAGTAGGGTTTTTCTAATTGTTTAAATAAATCTGTTTTCATAAGAATACATCCCATTCCAACACCCTCAACTTTAACCAATTCATCTTTTGTTTCCATCGGAACCCAACTATCCCAATCACCAACATTTGTATATGCAACAGGTTTAACGGGTTTTGACCTTTTTAGGTAGTTACACCCCACAATATCTTTTTCGTGTGACAGTAGTCTTAAAAGTGTGGTTGATGGGAAAGTCATGTCACTATCTAACCATAGAATATAGTCGGACTCCACTTCCATCGCCATTTTAACCAACCTTTCCCTTTGGTTTAAAAGTATTGTACTTGAATCGAAGAACAGATAGGTCTCGATGTTAGATTTTTCTGTTGTTTTTATTAATTGTGTAAGTGAGAATGCAAATTGTGAATGTACCACATCCCTTGTTGGTACTAATATTGATATTTTTAATTTCCTACCATCCCACATTGATGATGAATATATGTTTTTCTTCATGTCCCTGGTGTACTTTCAGATACGGTGTCGTCTTGAGTCGTTACACTTTGAGCAATCTTTATTAATTCCTGTACACGTTTAGTGACCAACTGAAAATCTTCAATTGGTAGGTTTGTGATAGTTGTGTATGTTTCTTTTGTGTAAACACCGTTAATTAGAAGTTCAACGGATCCAATTCTTGAATATTTCTCAATGGTAGACATCCTTACAGTCTCTTCATCTCCATTATGAAGTTTCTCTAACTTAACCTTATCGTACATACCGTGGATTACCTTTAATTTTCGATATTGATCTTTAAATTTAGACGAAAAGACAGATAGGAACCTATAAACCTTAAGATTTAATATAAATCTATTTAGTTTATCCCTATCGTAGTCAATACCCGACCATTTTATATAAAGTAATTCATAAAGACTCCTCATAAGATTAATATAAGGAATTAAATCAGGATAATAAAGTTTAATATGTATTTGGTGTATCTAACCCACCGAAATCACTTGATTCTTCTGTTGAGGACCCCGAAACTATGTCGGATATGTTAGTGGTAGCATTACTTCTATTAATGCCGAGAGTACCATTAAGTTTAATGTTTGTACCTGCGGGTGGTGGGTATGCCGATGTAGTACCAAGCGCCCTTGATATTCTACCCATACTAATTTCCGTACCTGTTGCTGGTATTACTCCCATTTTATATATCTTCTTCTGTAATAATTATTTCACCATTATCAAATTCAGTGATAATGATTTTCTTTCCGTCAACTATTTCTTCAAACTCGTTTGTTATTTCCATATCTAAATATTATTATAATCTCTCCCATCTGTTGATTTACCAAAGAAAATCCTACTTAATCCCCAAACATGATCTTGTGGTGATTCTGATCTTCTACTGTAATTTCTAAGACATAAAAATCTCACATACTTTGTTTTATACCTAAATGGAGTTCCACTATTCCTATTTTCACCGGTGAAAAGACCTGTTGAATATCTTGTCCATGTGTTTGGGTATGTTGGAGCCCCTAAGGCATAATTGTATGTACCACCCGCAACACCTCGACTTATTGGTGTTCCCACCGGTAACGCATAACCATAATCTGGTAAGGTTCCATTCTCTAACACCATCTCCCAATCACCAGATAATGTTAGGGTTAATGAGTTATATCTCATACCATTAAATCTTGTGTATTCATGAGGTACCCCATAGTCAGGATGTGATGCAGGGAAAAATAATATTTGTCTAAAATAATATGTATGGTTAGTTACATCTGAACCTTGGTACCACCCATCAGCTGATGTTAAAAATATTGAGGTGTCACCAGGGGTGGCGGGTCTTGAAAGTGTAGTGTTACCAACGTCACCACAATTCCTTAAATCAATAAAAGTTTTATTTTTATCATAACAAGCAAAACCAAGATGACCACCAGCATTGTTACCTGAACTACCAGGTTGGAAGGTTTTTGCATAAACAATTAAATTATAGTTTTCTGAAGTATCAACCTCAAGATATTCTGAACTGATAAAACCACTTCCACCACCACCAATTATTTCAACATATGGTTGGTCAACACCGTCTATAATTGGTCCACCATTAGGTCTGTAAGTCCCCATTGAAAAATTATCAGTATTTCCATTACTGAAATCACCGTTTGTCCATAAACCTAAGTTACCATTACCGAATATCATGCTCATGTTCTACCACTTTTTTTTAGGACATGTTGTGTCCTTTAATAATGTTAGGGTCTCACTTATACACTCACACTGAGTGCAAATACCACCATCAAAAAATTCACATGTTTCACATATAGAAATTCTTTGATTTTTTTCTTCTTGTGTACAGTAATCCGTTTCTTCGTTTGTTATCACATTATAAGTAATACCATTTTCTATATGTGTTTCTGTTTTCATATTATTCTTCGTACCAAATATTAATATCTGTTATTTTTACATTGTGACCCACTCCACTACCTTGACACGCAGTTGAGTGGTATATACCAGCAAGTTGACCATTTTCATCTCTTCTTCTCTTCATTATAAAAATTTTAGGGTCACCTAAATGGAATCCACTATGATAGAAATTATTACTACTATTATCACATGCATGTACTCTACTGTGTGATTGAAACTGTGTATGTCCCCATGAATTGGTTGATCTACTTTCTGAAAAGAAATCATTTTGATTACTGTCGTAACCGTGTAAATTACCAGTAAAGGGACCTGGCCCCCAACCACTACTATGGTTAAATGACCAACAAGACGCATACCCATTGATAATAAACCTACACGATATTCTATTCCAATCAATAGTGTCTTTTAATTCAATATAAACCGCAGAACTATCACATCCCGCAACCGTTTTGTATCCCTCAAACACATATTGACCGTCAACATCGGCTGAAAAGGTTTGTTGTGTGTTATGAACCGTAACTGAACTGATCATCGACGCATCTACTTTAGTTGATTTTGGTCCTCTCTTACTCGACATTATTTTTTGGTTAATTTTTTTTCTAATTCTTCAACTCTATTAAGAAGTTCTTTATTTGCTTCAATTAGTAATGCTGTTAATTTTTCATATCTAACACCTTTATACCCATCGTTTCTTGTACTAACCAATTCAGGTAATACCTCTTCTATTTCTTGTGCAATAACACCAACATCATGACCTTCGTTCTTAGATTGTTCATTCCAATCAAACTCGTAACCACCAATCAATTTAATTTTATCAAGTGGATTAAGTATTGGTTTGATATTATCTTTTAATCTCTTATCCGATGAATGATATGCAATTACATCACCTTTAACATGTAGAGTATCATCTACCGTAACCGTACCCGACGCATTAACCGTTAAGATTGGGACTCCTGATATATCTGAAACCTCAAATATGTCTCCTGTCATATCATCCGATATCGAGAATAATGGTCCTTGTGTTCCATGTACCTCAAATACTGTCGCTCCGGCAGTTGTACCTTCAACATACAATGGTGTCGATGATGGTGAAGTTGTGTCTCCTTGACCAATAGATAAAGATTTTTTAATATTCGCTCTACCATCAGTGGTAAGTGCCATTGCACCTTGGTTGTCTGTATCACTACTTGTTCCCCACCAAAAACCCCTATCCGATGATGCATTCATTTGGAATGACATTGCGTAGTCATTACCGAGATGACCAAATTGATATCCACTCTTCATACCAATGGTGTATGCCCCATCAGTCCAAACTCTAATTTTATCCCTTGTTTGAGATCCGTTACCATCAATTAAACCAATATTGTAACGTGTGGAATTTGAGAACACATCAGGTAAAGTACCTGTTGTCATGTTACTTGCATTAAGGGTTGACGACGATGTTAAGTGACCTACTTGTGAGTAAGTGTATGCCGTATTCCAATTACCCGAATTACCACCAGTGGCAGTAATGACATTCGCTATAAAGTCCTCGTAACCTGTTCCAGGATTATTTCTAATTGCTATTCTACCGCTAGCTTCCATCATAATACTCGACGCAACAACACCAGACCAATGGAACGCCAATGTAGGTGCTCCATCTATTGCTGTATTACTTCCCGCACCATTGTTTTCTCTTATTTGATAATTATTTTGGTAGGAAGTTCCTGAAGAGTTAGATTGTATATACCCAAGACCGTAAAGATTAGTACTACTTGTGGCGGTTGTTGCATTTCCTGATAATGCTCCTACAAATGTTGCAGCTTGTACTGATGCATTATTTGTTCCTCCATCAGAATCAAAATGGAATCTACCCGCTCCGTTAGCATCATCATATCTAATGAAATCATTATTTTGAAATTGAATTTTTGCTGAAGATCCTATTATTAACGTGTTAACAGTCAACTGTGTTGCTTCATCAGCCTCATCACTTCTTAAGAACTGAGTTGAGTCTAATAAGTCTAAAGTATCAGCATTACCACCATTTGGTGATGTTATATAACCAGCACCTGCGTGGTCACCCCATCCATATGCTGTGTCCCAATTTCCATTATTATAAGAAGATGAATTACTATGTATAACCTCACTTAGTGTTAAACCTGTCCCACTTGTTGCATCTTTATACCCTATCATTACACCACCATTGTACGGTGCTTGAAGTATTACCTTATCTGTTGAGTCATTAGAAACTCCTATTACAAAGTTGTTTGCTTCACCTGATGTGTTACCATAACCATATGAATGAAATTGTATGAAACCATAATCTGAAGGATCATTAATATTTGTACCGTCTTTTTCTGACTCAAAGAATATTCCACTTCTACCTATACTATCTCCTTTTAATATTATGTTAGTACCCGCACTTTGGTAATAACCCATGTCAGTAGCTCCTGAATCTACAGACCCTGCAATGGTTAGTCCACCTGTTAAAGTTCCACCTCCGATTGGTAAATCATCGTCCTGTGAAGTTAAGTAACCAGCACTTGCGTGGTTACCCCATCCGTATGCGGTATTCCAATTACTGTCATTGTAACCCGATGCGGATAATGTACCACTTGCGGCAATATCTCCAGTACTACCATCAAGCCAAATTCTTGCATCACCATCAGCGGCGACGTACATACCCCAACCACTTCCACTTGCGACTCCCATAAATGAAGCATCAGCCCTTGTATATCCAATACCATACATATTACCAAGAGTCGTTACCGCTGGAAGGTAAGAGGTACCAATAGTGAATATAGGGTTTGTTGCCGTTGCACTTGCACCTATATTATTATAACCACCCACTAAGTATCCATTATTGTGGGCACTTCTTCCAATATTTCCTGACATCACTCCACCCGCAAGTGGAAGTTTAGTTGCAATGGAAGTTGTGATCGTCGTTGCGAAGTTTGGATCATCTCCAAGTGCCGCGGCCAATTCATTAAGTGTATCTAAAGTACCTGGTGCGGAAGCAATAAGGTTATCTATTTGTGTTCCAACATATGTTTCAGTTGCATAACCACTTAAATCTTGGTCACCAGTATATCCAGCTAACGAATGATCTCCCCATCCATATGCCGTCACACCATTTGCAACATCTGTTGTTGTGAAGTCACCTGCATGATGTACACGATTACCATTAACTTGTAATCTGTTATCACCTCTTGTAATATTTACAAGACCATTATGATCAATCGATATTGCGGTTTTTGAACCAGTAGCATAACTGTCGGTGGTTGCGATGTACATTTTTGTACCATAAGAACCATCAGACTTTACATATATACCCGCTTGTGCATTATTTGCATCAGATGAGTTGAATGTAATTGCACCACCCGCATGGTCGGTATTAACACTCATTAAATGAATATTACCTTCACCTAAACCTGGTGTGGTTGCATTCCATACATCAGAACCATTAGAGTGTGTTCTCCTCCCTCTTGCGGTTACAGTTGATAACGTATCGGTTTCACTATATCCTGTGATGTAACCAACACTTGCATGGTTACCCCATCCAAATGATGTCACACCATTTGCAACGTCTGTTGTTGAAAAGTCACCAGCATGATGTATTCTATTGTCATTTAAATACGCAAGACCCGCTGTTGTAGTTATTTCGAATAGTGGTGTACCTAAGTTATCAATTGTTGGTATTGTTGAGTTCGCTGTTCCGTGAACCTTAAAGGAATTATCCTGATCGTCTATACCTAATGCCCAAGAAGCATCTCCGTGTTCTGTAAATCCAATCTGTGGACTACCATTCACACCGGTATTAATTACAATTTCACCTTCGTTGTTTACTGTGGATTTACCAAAGTAATTTAAATCATTACTAAATCTTACTGAAGTTGCTGTTGTAGCCCCTCTTGCTGTTACAGTTGCTAAAGTATCAACTTCACTATATCCTGTTATGTATCCTGCACTTGCGTGATCTCCCCAACTATAGGCAGTACCCCAATTATTTATTTCTGTTTGGTTGAAGTTACTATCTGTCCATATTTTATACCAAGTAACGTTGTTAGTGTTTTGTATTGTGTTACCATGAAAAAGTTCATTACCATTATAAGATTGTAGTAAAGCTCCGTATCCACCACCAGCATCTCTTCTACCTAATATATGATAGTAACCGTGTGTGTTAGTAAGAGGGTTTTGGTAACTTGTGGGTTGGATCATTGTGGAATATCCACTTGGTTTGTTATAATCCTCTAAAACACTAAATACAAGTGTTGACTGAACCATCTTATTTAATCGAAGACTATCTCTTTCCGAAGTGTATATTGGGTCGGTTTCGCTATATCCTGTAATGTAACCAGCACTTGCATGATCTCCCCACCCATATGATGTATTCCAATTGGATACATTCGTAGATGTAAAATCACCTGTGGTCCAAACATCTTCATAAGAAGAGTACGCTGTTGCCGAACCGTAAGTTTGTTGCCAAATCCTCATACCAATACCTGACTTCTTAAACATTACTAAGTTGTCAGCACCACCCGATGTATCAGCATAAGATCGTAAGTGTAAGAAATCCGCGTAAGGGCCTGAATTATTATTATCCCATGACGTAAACCCAAATTTCATCAGATTTGCACTGAGTTCACTTGGTGAGATAGTTCTATTATCTTGTGCCAATAATGTACCTGAATAACCACTAATGTTAGTTACTGAAGTAAGATATCTACCATCTAAATCAACGGTAAATGTATCTCCACCATTATTTCTTGTAAATGTGATAACACCGTTACCACTATTAAAAGTAGCCCCTGTAACAAATTCATTTGTATCTGTAAATCCTGTAATATAACCTTCCGTTGAATGGTCACCCCACCCATATGCTGTATTCCAATTACTATCATTATAACCTGATGCTGATAATGTACCCGTTACAGTAACATCCGTATAGAAAGTAGATGTTGTGTCATTTATAAAGACACCATTTACCCCGTTACCTAAAGTTGTGTTTACACCTATTCTAACACCACCGTCTCCGAAGTTGTGAAGATATATTGGGTTGGTATTCCTATTACCTAACACACCAAATCCACTTACATTTAAATCGTCCACCCCTGGATTGGTATTATTGGTGGTTGTGAACTCACCCCATGTTGTGGTAAGTTTCCCAACTGTTATGTCGTTAGATGTGGTTGCTCCTCTTGTTGTTACACTATCTAAAGTATCAACTTCACTATATCCTGTGATGTATCCAGCACTTGCATGGTTACCCCATCCGTATGCTGTATTCCAATTCGATATATTAGTATCGGTTATTCCCGCTGAAGGTGATGCCGTAAATATCGGATCCGTCTCTGTAAATGATGTTAAGTAATTTGAATCATTAGTGAACATTGATATGTTACCTGTGACATTACTTAAAACTCTACCACTACTTAATACTTGAGTTCCTCCGATTTGTAAACCAAATGCCGCGTTAACACCAGTGTCATCCAATATTTGGAAGTGTATTTTATTACTATCCTCAGGTTCGTAAAAGTCTAAACCTTCAGGTGTTGCTTTGATTGCCATATCAACACCAACATCTGAAGTTCCGTTAAATAAAATCTCAGGGTTAGTACTGTTAAGTGTTAAATTACCTGTAAGAGTTCCTCCACCCAATTGTAGGTATCTATTGTCAATATCTACAGTCCACGTACCACCATCACTTCTTGTTCCTGTAATGACTCCGTTACCAGTATTAAATGTTGCTCCTGTTGTATACCAATTCACATCAGTATCAATTGCAAAACCTGAAACATCTACAGTACTACCATCTGATTTGGTAAGTGTTAATATTTGTGTTCCTGATGCATATGTACCACCTGTAACAGTAACATCTGTTAAGGTCTCCAACATTTGGACATTATAAGTGTCCCCATCATTTCTTGTGAAAGTTAAGGTTGCAGTTGCCGCAGTCCATGTTACTCCTGTGGTGTATTCGTCATTATAACTTGTTAAATACCCTTCAGTAGAATGATCACCCCATCCATATGCTGTATTCCACTGAGATGAGTTACCATTACTTGTAACGGATATTTGTGCTGGAAAGGTTGATGTACCATCCGCTTTATTTATATGTGCAACATTCCTATCTAACCAACCATTACCTTGCCAATTATTAGGTGAAGAGTTTATTTCTAATCCTTGTTCTGCATTTATGTAAACATATTCATTTGTCTGTCCTGTTGCGTAAGAGTGAGATTCACCACCGTTTAAAACAAGTTGTTGACCACTCCCTCTTATGTATCCATTTACAATTAAGTCACCTGTAATTGTTCCACCCGACAGTGGTAAGTATTTACCATCAATATCAACCGTGAATGTATCTCCACCATTGTTTCTTGTGAATGTAATAATACCCGTAGTACTATTGAAAGTGGCACCCGTTGTAAATTCATTTGTATCTGTAAATGACGTAATGTATCCTTCTTGTGAATGGTCTCCCCATCCATATGCTGTATTCCAATTAGATATATTAGTATCGGTTATTCCCGCTGAAGGTGATGCCGTAAAGATTGGGTCCGTTTCTGTGAATGACGTAAGGTATCTACCATCTAAATCAACGGTAAATGTATCTCCACCATTATTTCTTGTGAATGTAACAACACCATTACCACTATTGAAAGTCGCTCCCGTTGTAAATTCATTTGTATTTGTAAATCCTGTTATATACCCAACACTTGCGTGGTCACCCCATCCATATGCCGTGTTCCACTGAGATGAGTTACCACCCGTTGCGTTTATTATACCTGTTACACTAACACCTGTACTATCGGTCGTAAATTTAACAACGTTATTATGTCTTAAAGTAACACCCGCGTTTTCAGTATATTGAATACCTACCTCACCATTTGTACCACCAATATTAAGAACTGTGGATCCTTGTATATTTAAAACACCCGTTCCATTATCTTTTATGTAACTGTTAGTTCCGTCGTGGTACATTTGAAGATCTCCCGAACCTCCGAATAATACCTTTTTATTGTCGGTGAAAATTGCATCTTTTTGGAAATTAATATTTTGTTGACTACCATCCAAGAAAAAATACGTCACTTCCCCCGTACTCCCATCACTTCCTAAAAATTTAAGGTCCCCATTACGACTACCGACATTTAAATCACCATTGTAGTTGAATACGTATGAGTTAGTTCCATTGTGCCAAAGTCTCAAGTCATTATCAGTCCCCAATTTAAGTTGGTCACTATCTAAGAATCTAACATCACCTGTAATTGTACCACCACTTAGTGGTAAGTGACCTACGGTTGAGTAAGTGTATGCGGAATCCCAATTCGTAATATTGGTTTCTGTTATTCCCGCTGAAGGGGATGCAGTAAATATTGGGTCTGTTTCTGTAAATGAAGTTAAGTATCTTCCATCAAGATCAACAGTAAATGTATCACCATCATTTCTTGTGTATGTTATTACACCATTAGTACTATTAAAAGTAGCCCCTGTTGTGTACTCATCATTATATTCTGTTAAGTAACTACCACTATTAGACTCTAATGAATCTAACCTACCATCAACTAAATTATAATTTGTGGTTCCTGTAATATCAATTTGTACAGAACCACTAACGACTGTTTCAGTGTTTAATTTTGATTTTACTCCACCTAAGAAGTGTGCCGATCCCGTGTCAAGTGTTAAACTTCTACTCGTATCAATACTCCCTCCACCACTTAGACCTTTACCACTACCAATAGTAATACTTGAGTGATCAATGTGTTCGTTTGCTACAAAGTTTGTTGTTGAATCGTGATCTATTTGTATAGAACCACTTATTACACCTTCAGTGTTTAATTTACTTTTTATAGTAGTGTTTATACTACTCGTAAATGAGTTAAGTGATGAGGTTGATAATTCAATTCTATCTAACCTATCATCATTTGATGATGTGAATGAATTTAAATCACCAACTAAAACAATACCATCTTCACTTCCTTTAACACCCGCTTTCCATTTATTGTCTGTACCATCCCATATTAAAGAACCTGATAATATACCAGGTGATGTAACATCTCTTACTTCAATACCACCGTTAGCGGCACCACTACCATTTAATGAGATTACGTTGTCAGAAACCTCAACAGTTGTGGAATTAACTCTCGTTTCTGTTCCCTTTACTAATAAATTACCTTTTATTGTAACGTTCGAACCTGTTAGTTCAATTGCCGTTTCAGTATCATCTTTAAAATCAACTAAATCTTCAACTCTACTGTCATTTGATGCTGTATATGTGTTTAACGCCGATCTTACGGAACCACTTTCAGTTTCTAATGAACCGACTTGTCCTTCTAATGTTGATAAATCACTGTCGATTAAATAACTTCCTGTTTGTGACTCAATTGAATCTACCCTACTATCGTTTGATGATGTATATGTGTTTAATGTAGACCTTACCGACCCACTTTCAATTTCTAACAAATCTAACCTACCATCATGTGATCCACTTGTGGTTTCTAATGAACCTACTCTACCATCATTTGATGATGTATATGTGTTTAATGTTGTTCTTACCGACCCACTTTCTGTCTCTAAGGATCCTACTTTACCCTCTAACGTAGATAAATCACTATCAACTAAAAAACTACCTGTTTTCGACTCAATCGAATCAACTCTAATATTGTTTGATGAAGTATATGTATTTAATGTTGTTCTTACCGATCCACTCTCCGTTTCTAAGGAACCAATGATGGTATCGATTGATGATGAGAAAGAATTAAATGATACAGAACCACTTAATATACCTTCTTTCCAAGTTGGGACTCCACTTAAAGTAACAAGTGTTTTATTATCACTTGCTGTTGTTGTTGGTAATCCACCACCGACAGTCGCAGTTACATAACCAATTTGTGGAGAAGCAAAGGACACAACTAATTGTGTTGTACTTACCGCTTCAATATTTTGTGGGATAATAACGTTGTTGTTACTATCAAATACCATAATAGATGGGTACTTTTCACCTAATCCATGGTTGAATGTCCATGTACTACTTGGTGTTGTTACCTCAATAAACTTTGTACTACCATCACCACCACCACTTTCAGATGCTACACCATCTAAATATATTTTTGCAATACCTGTTGAGGTATCTCCCTCGACTTTAATTCCTGTGGATTCATCGAAATGAATTTTTGTGAATAAACCGTTGTAATTTGTGGATGTGTGACTTGACCCCGAAATGTTAACTGGAACATTTGTTAAACCTAATCCACTACCCGTTATTTCTGTTGCTGTTAGAGATCCGTCAATGACCGTATTAACGTTTATATCAAGTTGTTCCGCAGTGATTGCAGCAACTGCACCATCTGAAGATATTTGATCTAAACTAAGACCGACCACTCCTGATGCAGGAATGTTATATAACTCTGAACCGTCACCTATAAATGATGAACTAACAACCGACGCGGTTAAAGCACCGACTAAGTCAATTGAACCCGTGTTTTGGGTGTTCGTAGTTATGATTTCTTCAATCGAAGGTCCTAATGAACCCGATTTGGCAAAGAATAATTTCCCATCCGCCGTGTTTACTGATAATTCACCAAGTTGTAGTTGTGAATTAATTGGTACCCTTCCGGATACCGCGCTTCTACGCAGTTTAACTGTCTGTCCCATATATATGGATCTCTATGTGTGTTTAAGTGGTATGTACCACCAGTTTATTTTACCTATATAGGTATTATATTAATAAATACTACGTTACTATGATATATAAAAAAAATCCCTCGATTTCTCAAGGGATTTTGTTAATTAATTATATGTTACTTTTGATTAGTAAGTTCCACCATCAATAACTGTTGAGAAAGTTAAAGAACCATCACTTGATTTGTAACCTAAGATACCATCTAAAACATCTGTTGTTTCAGTTGCAGAAACATAACCAAGTACATTTGAACTATTCTTAAATGTAATTGTTGATGAATTAGATCCAGCATCTGCACCACCCGAAGATGAAAGTGTAACATTACCCGCAATAAGAGTAGCACCGTCAGCCGAAGCCACAGTAAACTTATTCGTATTATAAGTTAATGTTGTACCGTTGTCACCTATTAAAGAGTCACCGATATTATTATCACCTGTTGATTTTGGTACAGTGTTAGTTGTTAATGAAGTTTCACTTCCGTATGTTCCAGCAGTTGTTCCAATCAATTTACTTGATTCTCCCGATGCAGAAACAAACATCCAATAATCTTCTTTTGAATCCCAAACAAGAGATGCCGAAACACCTGTTGAACCTGAGTCAATTACTTCAAAACCTGCGTATCTCTCAAAAGGAGAGTATGCATTTAATCTAATAATGTTATCGTCAATTTCTAATGTCTGTGATTGAATTGTCACAGAAGTTGCGTCCCCTAAAATTTCTAAGTTACCCGATATTGACACATTACCACCTAAAGTTGTAGTTCCTGTTACAGATAAATTTTCTTCAATATCAACACTATTTTCTAATGTTGCAAGTCCTGTTACATTTAATGTGTTATTAACTGTTACCGTACCTGTTGTTCTTGTGTTTCCTGTAACTCCTAAATTACCACCAATATCAACTCCACTCTTAAGTGTTGCAGATCCTGTAACTAATAAATTAGAATTTATACCAACATTTCCTTTTAATTCAGATGTTGTTCCAACTACTAATGAACCACCAGCACTTACGTTAGTACCTACTGTTGTACCATCAACTGTTAAAACATTAGTTGTTTTGTCATATGTTAACTCAGCGTCATCCTGAAGACTGTCTCCGTCAGCCGCAAATGAAATTCTATTTACTGTTAATGGAGTTCCATTATTATCTACTAAGGTTTCACCTTGTACCCTTGAGTCTAACGTGTCTTGTACTAATTTGTTACTCCCATCTAAACCAATAAAGATTGTTGTATCTCCGTCAGGAACATTTGATAGTTCAATATATCCTGAATTTACAGTAATTGTATCTGAACTTGCATCACCTAAGGTAATGTTACCTTTTAAGTCTGTAGTTCCTGATACTGTTAGGTCACCTGGTAGTGCCAAACTGTTTACGGCTAACCCACCTTCAAGTTCTAAATCTTGAATGTGTGCCGTCCCACTTACGTATAATTCTCTCCATGCTTTAGTTGTAGAACCTAAGTCATATGTATCGTTTACGTCGGGTATGAATGAAGATGCTATATCCGCACCGAACGAAACAAAGTCTGATGATGAATCACCAACAGTAATATTTCCACCTAAGTTTATATTACCCGCAATGTCGGCATCACCTGTAAGTTTTAAATTAGAACCTGTGATTTCACCCGAAATAAGTTTACCAACTGTTGCCGTAGATGTAACACCTAAAGTACCTTCAATAGTTTGGTTTCCCGTTACCGTTACCGTACCACCTGTTATGTTAGTGATAGATGCGTTTGAACCCGTTAAAGATGTAATAGTTACATTGGAAATACTATTCCCTTCCATGTTACCTGTTAAATCAAGTCTTTGATTTCCAACACCATCGTTGTTAAGGATATATAACGACTGATTTCCCGAAGCGTGGAACGGTGTTCCGTCCAGAATTGATCCGTAAGTACCAGCGGCTATAGTTGGTGCCGTAGTACCTCCATAGATTTTTGATGTAGGTTTAAATGCTCCGGCAACTCCTTCGTCAGAAGAAACTGGGGAACCAATGAATACGAAAGGTCCCGACAAATCTGAGATAGATCCCGAAGCAACAAGGATTTCCCCATTACGTGTCGTCGTCGTCTTTAGACTATCAATCGATCCTCTCCTGTGTTTAATAATTTGAGCCATCTGTTTTTTTATTTAAAGTTTTAATTTTATTATAAATATCATCGTAATTAGAAACCACCTAAATCCATGACACTATTATTCGATCTATCACCTATATTTCCTAAATTTTCAATATTAAGTGATGCTGATCTTATTTGATTATCTATTTGGTTCTTTAATATACTCATTGCTCCTGAAACAATTAAAGAGTCGTCACCTATGTTTTGAGACTGTAATATTGTTTGTCCCTCAACCTTAAGATCACCTCTAATTATAACAGAACCTGTCACTTCTAAGTCTGAAGTTGCTGACCAATGTGATCCCGAGTTACCCCATATAAGGTCTTCTCTCCTCGCAATTGGTAATTCCGAACCCTGTGGTCCCGCAATCCATTCATCGTTCACTGTGTCCCATAAGAGAGACCCTGACACTAAGTTTGGAGCTGAAGTATCTTTTATACTAATACCACCGAAATTAGACTCATTACCATTTAATTCAATTATATTATCATTAACAACTACTGTTTCGGATAATGACGACGTAAAACTACCATGGACCGTAAAATCACCACCAAGACTTAAAGACCCTGTGATCTGTAAATCATTTGTTGTTGAATAGAAGGAACCTGTTGGTTTAAAAATGTCCTGAATACTATCAGGATTACTACTGTCAAGTTGCTCACTTAATGTTCTACCAACATATTGGTAAGCACTTAAATAAACGTATCTGTTTGAAGATGGTGTACCACTTTTAAATTGTACAACACCCGTCTTAAAGTCAAACGAGTAAGTTGATGGTTGAACTAAATCACTTGGTGATGGTGATGATGAATTTGTTGAAACATATAATTTAACACCGTAACCCGCAGTACCATCTTCAACTGTTGAGTTAGATAATGAGGAATCAGAATACTTTGGTGATATAAAATTAATCTCTTGGTTTGAGTCAATTAACTGAGCACCGATTCCGTTATCAACACCTACTGGGTTCAAAAAGAACCACACTTCATTGTTTAAATCTGATTTGGTTAGTTTATGTCTAAACCAATATTTCAACACATTGAATCCTGTTGTAGGATCCGCATATACACTTAAATGGTCACCCGAACTATTAAAAGGTAAGTTGTTGGATGGGATAAGTCCCTGATCCACATAAATCTCATTACTATTCAAATCAAGTACGGACGTGAATGATTCTTGAGAATCACTTAAGTTGTTGTGAGTGTATCTCCTACCTTGTAGGAACCTGGAGGATTTTAAATTACTATCGTATGCCATTTTTTTTAATTAAAACTTACACTTATACTTGTTAATGGTGTTGGATCTCCTTGGTATCTCACTAATACCAATATCTCATCGTATGTTGCATTTAAGAACATACCATCTGAGTTTCTTATCGGTAGTGTCCAAGAACCACCAGAACCCGAACCACCCGTATTACCGTAGAGATCAATATCACTACCAAATGGATTCGTACCGTCACCATTTGCGTTTATACTATAAATAAAATTTGATAGTGTCTTTGTTGGGTCGTAGAATCGTGGATTTGAATAAACATTTGTTGATGATGATTCAAACATAATAAGAACCGAAACTTTATTATTATTTTCTATATCATCCCAATTCGTCAACGAGTTACCACCACAATTAATTGACATACTTGTCTTAGTTCCTGAAGTGGAGAATTTTCTAACGTAGTATTTGAAGTTACTATCACTATTTGGATTAGGTAACCAATATCCGTTGTTACCACCCGGTTTAACTAAACGGTTAGGTCTAACTTGTAAGTCTTTAGGACCCATAATATTATATTCACCGTACGAATTGTCCCACGAATCTTCACCGAAAGAAAGTAAACTATCGGTTAGTTTTAGTCTTCTACCTTCACCACTGAAATTCTCAGATGTGTTAGACGAACCATCATATGTTTGTGATCTACCATAATAATGTAAACTACCACTTGATGCTGGTTGACCAAAGGTTCCTGAGGTGTGTACGGATCTACTTTCAGAATCTGATCTACTTCCACCGAATCCAGTTCCATTTATTGAAACCGATTGGTTAGCTGAGGTACCATACGAATTACCAGCACTCCAACTCAAACCTGAATTAAGTTTTATTTTATCATTAATGTGTGGAATCGTACCATTAGTTCTAAGATCTGTAAATGTTTCATCGTAAAAAACACCGTTTGTTGATATTCTACCGTTAGAAACACTTGCACTTCTTTGACCACTATTACCTGACATTGAACCGTGTGTACCGTTTTGGTACAACTTATTAAATGTACCCCCAATGGACCCACTTGCATTAAACGTTGCCGTTTGTAAGTATGGTGCCCCACTTAAAGATCTTGATGTTGCGGTTAATTGTTCCATAGAATCAATATTTGCCGAAACACCTAAATTAGTTGACCCTATACCACTTTCAATTGTCGGCATTGGTCCATATAGTATCTCAGTATTACTCTCTATTGGTGTAGTAAAATCACTTGACCCACTTGCTATAGATATCGAACTTGATATATGGTAATACCCAATATCGTCTATAGTATTACCAGCATTTAGTATTGTTGGGTTAAATACGTTCGAATATTTACCATCTTGGTAACCAGCAGGGATTAATTCAGGATTTGCAGATTCAATTCTACCAAGAGTAACTCCGTTGGTAGTTCCTGCGCCTGATTGTGTTATTAAATGATTAGAACTCGATTCTTCTAATAAAACCCTGTTATGATCAAACTTTTTAAATGTAAAAGAACCCGAAACTTTAAACGTTGTAGGTGTACCACTACTTAATCTACCTAAACCAAATAAATTACCATCGTTTGACGATCGAACACTCGTTGAACCACCATATCTACTTGTAAATGAGTGACTATAGTTACTATTTGTATAAAAAGTACCAAATGATCCTAATATTGTTCCACCAATAGACGCAAAACCCGCGTCAACTAACTCAAGTAATGTTGTATTTGTCGTTCCTGAAGGAAGATATCCGTTAATACCTGAATCTGTCGATGTATTGAATGTGTTTTTGGTATATCCGTTATAATATTTTGTATTTGGTGATGCATCAGGTGCTGATGAGGATAATAACCCCGCCATGAACCTAATAATCTCCGAAACGTCTGTGTTTTCGTTAAAATTATTAAAATACGAACCATTCATGGTTCCCCACTCATTTGAGGTTGGTTGTCCCACGTTAATATTTTCAGCATGTAGTGATTTATGAACTCTAACACCGTATTTACCAGTGATTGAACCATCAGGTGAATCTAATCCACTACCTGATATTTGTAGATTCTCCGCAGTTCCATAATACGATCCTGTTTGTTGGAATATGTTACTTGCTCCAATATCTATCTGAGCTTGTTCAATTGCATCACTTAAAGATGACGAAACATCGTCTAATTCTTGATCTGTTGCGTAAGTATCATCTAAAGAACTACTAAAAAGTTCTAACCCGTCAATCCTTGTTTCATGATCAGACCCTGTCGTTTCTAATTCGACTAACCTACCATCATGTAATGTGAATGTGGAATCAACCGATTGTGATAATTCGTTTATCGAAGATGATAATGACGATGATAAATCAGTTAGGTCATTATTAACCTGATCAAAAGATGAGGATACTGACTGTGATAAATCATTTATTGATGATGATAATGAAGACGATAATTCACTTATTGATCCTGATAATGAAGACGATAAATCTGTTAATTGTTGGTCTGTCGCAAATGTCGCATCTAATGAAGAACTAAATAACTCTAAGTCAACCAACCTACCGTCATGTAGGGTAAACGTAGAGTCGACAGATGAAGATAATTCGTTTATTGATGATGATAATGATGAGGATAAATCTGTTAAATCCGTATTGACTTGGTCAAACGACGACGACACTGATTGTGATAAATCATTAATCGATGACGATATTGAAGACGATAAGTCACTAATAAACTCACTGTTTTCGTTAAAGGATGATGAAACAGATTGGGATAATTCATTAATTGACGAAGATATAGAAGATGATAAATCACTAATAAACTCACTGTTTTCGTTAAAAGACGAGGATACTGATTGGGATAATTCATTAATTGATGAGGATAGTGATGATGAAAGTGTTGTTAATTCACTCTCAACCACTAAATTCTCTTCACTCCCTAATTGACCACCGATCCATCTATCGTTTGTCGTGTCCCATAATAATGAACCTGAAACAAGATTTGGACTTGTTGGGTCTTTTATTAATAATCCACCATATTTTTCTTCACTACCATTTAATTCAATGATATTATCATCTAATATCACCGTTTCCGATTTAACTGATGTAAAAGTACCTAAAACATTAAGACCCCCTTTAACGGTTAAGTTTGAACCCGTAAACTCCAATGAGTTGGAGACAGACCCTGTAAATGAATTAAGACCCTCAAGACTAAATTTTACATCTAATGATTCAGAAATATTAGTCCCACCTATCACTAAATTGTCCGCGTAAACGGATCCCAAAGAAGATGATGGGTTACCTAATGTAATATTAGATCCCGATACAACATTTTCAGTTGCAATTTGTTCCCAGTATATTTGTTGTAAAGCCATCTCTAAAAGTCCTTTTACATAAATACTTTTGTTTATCTTCTTGAATACAAAAAAGGAAGACTTTTTTTAAAATCTCCCTTTTTAATCAGATATTATGTAAAATTTGTTCTATAAAGTGGTCCTCATCGTCCACATTTAGACCCGGCATTAATAAAACACCTTTTCTTTTTTCTTCGTTTCTAAAGAACACAGTTGGTAAAGTGTCCATTTTTGTTTGTTCTATAATTTGACCCCATAAAAATGAGTGTTCGTCAATATCATACTCCTCATATTGTATATTCTCCTTACTTAATCTTTCTTTTAAGTTTTCACAATGAGAACAACCCTTTAATGTGAAGACACAAACCACTACAACATACTATCTATGACCGTAGTATAATCACTGTCAGGTTTTGCACCAATACTTTTATTCATTATGGTCTCACCATTGTATATGATTACGGTAGGTACGTTTCTAATACCCAATTCCATAGCAAAGTCTCCGTGTTCATCAACATTTACCTTAACGAAATGAACGTCAGGGTACTTATCCGATAGTGACTCTAATCGTGGTATTAATGACTTACATGGACCACACCATGGTGCCCAAAAATCAACTAATACTTTCTCACCTTTACTTAAAAGGGACTTTACTTCTTGTGTTGTTAAATCTTTCATTAAATTCTATTTTCCTTGTTTTATTATTTTAACCAAACCTCGTTCATCAATAAATATTTTAGGTTCGTAGAAAGAATCAGGTCTTTTTGATATTTCTATTGCCCTCATTGTTTGTTTTACTGCTTCAAATTGTGGTAGGTCTAATGTTGGGTCTCCTTTTGTTGAAAAGTTTTTTTGTGCCAACTCTGTGACCATATCAAAAAATTTCTCCTCATTTAAGTTTTTTAAGAAATAGTTCTTAGCATTTTCGTTTTTCTTAAAGTACCCCCTTAGTTTGTTTATGTATATTATAATCTCAGGATCCAACGTTATTTTGTGTTAAACATAGATTATGAGTAATCTCCCTCACCAAAAAGTGTTAGTTGTTGACCAATCACGTGGTTCGGGGTACCATAATTCATTATCAGGAGTTCCATTCCATCGTTTTGTGTTCCATCTTTTTTAGCTGCCGCTGATTTCTTGAATGCCTTCTCCTCCCATTTATATTCTGTTAGTGGGAACCATTCACGTAAAAGTGGGAAGTCGTAATAAGATAAACTAAATTTACCTTTGATATTCTGTAAACAATTCGCTAACCTTTCATGATCTAATCGATCAAAGTCGTGATTAGAATAATAGTTTTCTGTTTTCCAATACGGTGGATCCACGTAAAAATATGTTGTAGGTGAATCATATTTACAAATCACCTCACTAAAATCTTCATTCTCAACAAAGGTTATCTTGTCGAAATGTTCTCTGAATTTAGGATTCTTTAACTTATCCATAAATATTAAAACCTTACAACGGTACTTACCTTTATAATCTGTGTAGTTAGATGATTCAGGTTTTGATCCTGAAAATATCTGTGTTAGAACATAAACGTATTTACCCGCAGCGTCGTAATTAGGTTCATCACCAATTACATAATCGGGGTGAAATACCTCCTCTTGACATGTATTAAAGAATTCCCTACATTTTGGTGGTGTAATCTCTTGACCAACCACTTGTATATATTCACTGTATTTGTCCAATTCGTCCCACATCTTATCATAGTCTAAGGAACATTTAATTAGGTTTGCATTTAACCCATTAAAGTCATTGTAAACGACAGTATTAAGATTTGGGTACTCTTTTAAATCCATGTTGAAAAAGACCCAAAACATCCCTGAGAATGTCTCCACATATGTTTCAATATCTTTCGGTATAAATGGGACAATCCATTTCCCAATACGTGCTTTTCCTCCAATGTAACTTATCATTTGCTTCTTATTAGATGTTCTTGTATAAAATATAACTAAAATAAGTCACGTTATCAACCCCCCACTCTTGATTATTGGATAATTATTATATATATTTAATTATGGCGTGTAGTAAATGTAAAAAACAAAAACAGAGGGAAGAGGTTTTAGCTGAAGTAGCAAAGGTAGAACGACCAATTAAGATATTCCTTGTTGTCGTTTTTGGTTTAGGTATGTGGGGGTTAGTATCTTTAATTGGGTACGTAGTCAACTTGTTTGGTTAATGAAGAAACGGAAGTATAAAATAATACTATTCTGTAATCAAAAGAGAAAAAAACTCATCTACCAAACAATTAGTTTACCAGCAATAAGAGATTTGTGGTATGAACTAAAAACTGAAAAAAAACCTCGTTATGTAAAAGAGTTTGGTGGTAAGAGGAATTTAAGTCTCTCATACGAACTTGCACTAATTTATCCTGATAATCGTTGGGCTAAATCTAAAACAATTACTAAACGAGACGAAATTGGAAGATTGATAAACGTCAGTGCCAGTGAAAAGGGGTATAGAATGAAAGAACTCATTCCTTATTGGGAAGAAGAAAAAGTTTATGATCATGACAATAAGAAAAGAATTCGTTACCATGAACTTCTAAAGATATTTGACAAAGTCGATGAAATTGCACAAATTTTCACATTAAATAATAAGATATTTCTTCAGATTGAAAATGAAGTCAGGATGTTTGGTAATAAGAACCTAAGTGATTCTGAAAGACTATTCAACATTTTAAAGGAAGATCTTCTCGATAAGAGAAAGGGTAATTTTATATTTGTTAAAGATGTAACAACCACACAAAGAAAAAACCTTTATCCTCTATTAGAGAAAAAAGGTTATAAAAGAACTGATTTATTTAGACATTACTCTTACTAAAGACATATATACATTCTCCAATACCAACAGAGAATACTTCACCCTCATCATCTATCTTATCATTATACTTAGTTTTAAGGTAATCTCTCACTCGATCATACTCTTCAACATCAAGTTCAAATAGTAACGTAGGTTTCTTAACCTCTAAATTCATCTTTTCAGTTAAATCCGCAATTATCGCTAATTGGTTTAATAGGTCACCTTTTTTTTCTTTATTGTCTCCCATCACATACCCAATATTTTACCCACCCTAAGTAAGAGTATTTTTAGTTTACTTTTTTTCTTTATCGTTGGTGGGATGAATATATCCTCCTTCTTCGTCTTCAGTAGTTCCTGAATCATCTTCTTCTTGTGTGTCTCCACCAGTAGTTGATCCTTCTGCACTTCCTTCTCCAACCAAGCTAAGTCCTTCGTTTTCGATTTCTTTATCATTCTTTTCAAATTTTAAACTGTGTAATTCATCTAATCCTGTTCTTTCAAAAACTTCTCTCAACTCCCTCACTTTCTCATCAAACAGTTTACGTTTTTGTTCTTCCTCAAGGTTTTTAATCACGACTTCATTCGCACATTGGAATGCAGTGTCAAAACCATCTTCGTTAGCAATAGCAACAAAAGAGACTAAAACACTCTTATCGTTCTTGTCTTGTATTTTCACTTCTAATGTTTTATAGACTTGTACTATTTTTTCGTACTTCCACGTTACGGGTAGTTTTAGATCTAAACTAACGTTGCTCTTTATTTCTCTCAATGAGAAGAAATATGGTTGTAATGGTTTTATATTTTTGTACACTATTATATGATTATATATGTTATTATGTATGATATTGAAATGTAAATAAACACTCTTTCATACTTATTTATTTCTAATGGGTTAGGTGTTGTTTGTAGTAGTTTAACCCCAAACTCACCAATGAATCTAAGTATATAGACTGTACTTAGAACCAATACGAATAGTTCTATGTTATCTATCATGTGATTTAATTTCTTCTAATACTTCTTTCCTGTATACCGAAATTAGACTCTTTATCTCCTGAGCGTATTTACGAGCTCTTATGGATGCAGAACGATTTCCCTTGTCAAATACTTTATTAGTATCGACAGACATTTTCTCGACAAGATTTTTAATTTTGATTAACGTTTCCATACTTATATTACGTTTTTGATAGTAATATACGTAATTTTTTCTATTAGGTCAAGTTCTTTTCTAATATTTTGTAGATTTCCGTTAGTAGACCTAACTCTGGTCTCGTTTTTTTGTGTTTGTAGTTAAATAACTTAAAAAGGTACTCTTTTAGATTAGTTTCTTCACCATCCATTTGTGCATGGTAGAAAGTCTCCATAAAAAAAGTCCAAAAATATTCATAGTGGATACCTCTTTCTTTAAAGACGATTCTTTCCTTTTTAAAATTGTTGATTGTTTTGTCCCAACACCACGTAAAGTGTCCTTTTTGGTTGAGTTCCTCATCCATTACATCAACCCCCAAATAAGTCCTATCCATTAAAGTGTGGATGGAATCGAGGAAATCATAAAATAAAATGATTTTTTCTGTGGATATGTCGTAAGCACGGTACCAAACTTCAGTCTGTTTACCGTAATTCTCATTATCAATCAAATGGTTCTCATTCATCTCTCTTATTTGTTTTCTATACTATAGAATATACACATAAAAGAGTTTAAAAACAATGGGTTATTGAGTCTTTTCGTTGTAAGAGAACATTTTTTTCATTTTACTGATCTCTTCCTGTAAAACATTCCCAACCTCACTTGTTTCTTCTTTAAGTTCTTTTACTGGTTGTACATCCTTAACATACATAGGTGCCTTTTCTTTGACCTCTTTTCTTCTTTCAGCTGTCTTGTGAAGATTCTTACCTGTTTCTGTTTCAATTGTATTTCCTCCGTCAGCATTACCCATAGTTGAATCACCCTCTAAAGATTTCTTAAGTCTTTCTTTAAATTCTTCACTTGGTTCATGATCATAATCTAAGTCTAATGGATTCTCACCTCTTGAGTTTTCCATTTCTTCATTTTCCTCTTCAGTATTATGAACTACTTTCTTATCACCTTTACCATTAGCCTTAGGGAATTCAGGATTGTCTCCACCTTCGATAGTTAATGCGTCTTTAATTTTTTTATCTACGGTTTTCATATGTTCCGCAGTTTCTTTTTTGTTCGCTTTATGTACGTCATCCACTTCTCTAACACCAGGTACATTTGACTTTGACTCTTTAACCATTTTTGTTACCATATCAATCATTTGTGATTCTGTTAAACGTAAAACTCTTTTTCTACTTTCATTTACAGACTCTTCCTCTTCCATCGCTCCACATTCACAAAGACCATTACCACACTTTTCACATTCGATTTCTGTAATGTCAAAATCTTCATTAGTGTCACCCTGTCTTATGTCTTCAAGATCAGACGCTTCGATTTTACCATCGTTATCAACATCTAATTTGTGTTGGTCACCATGTAACTTTTCTTCGATTGATTGGTTTTCTTTCATGTTTTCTATGTCTTTTTCTTCACCCAACTCATCTAACCTACTGATTAGTTCTTCTTGGGATTCAAATGTTTCAACCTCAACAACATAATCTTTGTCAGGGTTATTTTTATTATATTCTTCACATTTTTGATCTGCTTCATCTTTAGATTCACAAACCTCAATATATTCACCCTCACATTTAATACAATGTGCGGTTTTTTCACCCTTACTTTCGTTAAGGATTCTACTTTTAATCTCCTTAGAGATGGTTTCTTCGATAATTTTATCTAATTCTGAAACTTTCATATTATATAAATATACGTTTTATCTCTTTTATCACTAATTTCTCAACCTCTTTGAATGGTAATCCGTATTTTTTTGAGATTTCCTTCACCGATTCATTTAATTGGTCGTTTTCGTAAAATTCGAGGTTATTTAATCCAACACCCTGATTACAGTAAGGAAACTTTTTACACTTCTCCTTAATTGACACATAAACACCGTCAGGTCCACCCCACATTGGGAATTTCTTTTTCCTCATGGTCTTCATTCTCTTCTTAATTGTCTTTTCACCACCGATTTTTAGTGGGTTACCACCTGACCCATCACCAAAAGGTGCATCGTACATAGCACCAGCAGATACTCCAGCAGTCATCGCTTCGGTGAACTCACCTTCCTCAACATCTTCCTCAACTTCATCTTCGTTGTACTTTTTCTTGTTGTGTACTTTATATATCTCCTTTTTAGTTACAAATCCCATAGGTGCTGAGAAGGATCCTGAAGATCCTGCCATTGTTTGTTCTGTTGATTCTTTTTTCATTATCTAACGTTTTTAAGTGGTGATTCCCAAAAAGACTTACGTTGCCAAAGTTGTTTAAATAACTCCACAACCACTTTAGTTGATAATTCAACCACCTTACCGTTTATGTCTCTCGTACCCATTTCCTTTTTAATGACATCAATCACTATTTTATGTGCTTGAGTACCATCAAGGAAAGTTTTAATCTCTTTCTTGACAATTCTTTCAATATCTTTCTTATCTGTGTCTGTAAGTGCCATGTTAGTCTATTCGTCTTTCAGAGATTAAGTCATTCATAGAATCAGAAAAGACATCTTCGAATTTTAAAAGTTTCTCAGTCGACTCTAACACATCATAACTAACCTTTAACATACTCGTGTTTAAGTATGTGCCTTTATTTACACCCGCAATGATCACGAAATTTAAACCTACATCAGGTAGTACACCGTCTAACCTCACCGAACCACCCTCTATGGTGATGCCAGGTCTTAGATCACCCAAATCTGATACCTGAGTACCAAAGTTCTTTATAACGTCGGATATGACCTTCTTTTGTGGGTCCTTTAATTCTAAATCCTCTTTAGAGTCAGCAATTAACCTAACCTCAACACCGTCAACTACAATAACAGTGTCTTTCATTTGTTTTTCCTCTTCTTGTTCGTTTAAAGTTTTTACACCTCTACTCGACGACTCATTGAGTTGTCTAAGAGTATCTAACATTTTTTTTGTCTTATCGTAATTCATATGTGTATTATATTTCATTTTCCACAAACATTTTAAAATTGAATGATGGGTTTATATCTGTATAAATATTTGAAAAATTCGATTTACAAACAATTCCACCTAATTTATCGATATTTTCTATAATTCCGTTAGTTGGAACTACGTGTTTTTTGATGTCATACTCCTCACAGAGGTGGTCACACAGGGAAATTAAGGTTTTTATTTGTTCAGGATTATATCGATCCCAATAAAACTTTTCTCTCCAACTCCTTATAAATGGTTCAGTTCTGTACGGATCTCCAATCCAATTTGAAAAAAACCCCGTTATTGTATTTTTATTTAACCACCCAAGATTCTCGATTGCAATCTTAATTTGCTGTCTGTCGATTTTGTCAATGTCAAAAGTCTTAGACGAATATTTTACATCTAAGACTTTATATATGTCGCCCGACTTACTAATAATGAAGTGTGGAATATCTTCGTATTCACCATTTCTTCGAAATTTGATTTTTTTAACAAAATCATCTATTCGTCTTTTAGTATCATATAATAGAATTTGTTTCTTCTTATACGATCTTTTAGAATGGTTTAGGTCGTCCTTATTAATTATTTCTACGTCTCGAATTCCCAACATTTCTTCTAATTACTTTTTGACCAACCTTCATAAAAGGTTCTAATGGAATATCCCTATTTACCGTAGGTTCCAAATACAATTCATCAACATAAATAGTTGGTGTCGGAGTTGCACTTGGAAATGGAGTACTACTTGGTGTTGGTGTAGGGTTCTCCGTTGATTGTGGAGTGGACGTTGGTCCTTCAGTTTGTGAAGGTATTGGTGTTGGGTTCTCCGTTGGAAATGGTGTTGGACTACTGAAAGGTGTTGAACTTAATGTCGGACTTGGGGTTTCGGTAGTTTCTATTATTTTTTTTTTTCGGGATCATCGTTTGTGATGTCCTTAGTTGTTTCGTTGATTGGTTCCTTAAAAATGAAATTAGGTTCGGGGGTTGGTGGTTCAAACCTCACCTGTGGAACTTCTTTAATTTCAACATCAACACTAAACTCAGGACCATTATTATTAGGTAACTCGTCCAACACAACATTAACCTCTTTAAGTTTTTCTGTTGGTGTTGTTATTTGACCCGTATTTAAATCCAATTCTGCCGTTTCAACCACGTCAGGTAGTTGTTCCTTATTTACCTCTCTATATTTTTCTATAGGTACACCATTAACGTGTTGTGGTGTCTTAGACGATAAAACCAAATTATAATCCTTATCAGGTTCTGTATCAGTTGTGTATTCTATATTTTCATTGAATTGGTGTGTAGATGGTTCTATTGTTTCTGGTTCATTAACTTCAATGTCTTTGACCATATCATTTAAAACCATATCCAACGCATGATCCTCATCCCACTTATCATCTACGTCAGTTTCAGTCTGACTATCTTCATATGGAATATCATCTAAACCATCATTAATTGTAGTGTCGAAATCTTTGTAGTCTTCTTCCGTTGGTTCAGGTCCATCATTTAACCATGATGGTGGTTCAGGTGTTTTATTTCTTTCAGTGTCGTAATAGTGTTCACTTTTAGGTTCTTCTTCATCAGAGACTTTGGTCTTGGGTTTAGATAATATCTCATTTAATTTATCCAACTCCTCTGTTGTTGGTCGATATCTTGCAATCTCACCAACTAAATCAGATGCCTGTATTGGGTCTTCTTTAGGTTCGGTACTTGATTTGTCTTTTGTTTCATTAGAAAGTGTTCTCTCTTCATTAAACTTAACTAACATGTGAAGGAAAGATAACGATATCAGTGGTAACATACCCCCCGAAAATATAGCAAGAAAACGTCTATGTGATTGTAAATTATCTTGTTCAACACCAACATATTCCAATATTGGACCTGTTAGATCAACCCATGATAAAAATTGTGCAGATGAAATATCAATGTATTCGAATGCGAAGAATATATTCCCAACAAACTGAATTATTGTTACAATACCGAATGGTACGTAAACTTTAGAACCCATATTGACCGATATTGCCGCCAATGCAGATAACGCAGCAATTTCAATACCTATTGAAAGATATAATGCCCACGACATAGGGTTTGACATTCCATACCACCCCGTTACGTGTGATATTGACACAATTGCAACCGTAATGATAGGAACAAGAAACGCTACGTAGATAATTGTTTTAAAATTTCTACTAAACCAATTCGTACCCTTCATATTATTTTTTTAATTCACTTTCTAAGGATTCAAGTTCTTTCTCGATCTGACTTTGTCTTTGTAAATCAAACATTTTTCTGTCAGTTGCCTGTATCATTCTATGTTCACTTTTTAAACCTTCAATCTTTAATCTAAGATCAATCTCATCCTTAGTAAATGTGTGATTTTCGTTATATTCTTTTAAGTCTCTCATTTCTTTTTTGATTGAGGACATTTCTCTACTATCACCACAACCTCTAAAGAATGTAAATATTAGTACAACAAATACAATAACGTTAAAATACTTTTCTATAAAATTTTTCATAATTCTTATTTTACCTTTATAAATAGTTTAATAGAGTAAAACTCTCATTTCTTAATTTCTTCATCGCCTTTTCTTTCAACTGTCGAATACGTTCTTTGGTACAACCAAACTGTTCACCGAGATCTTCTAAATTACATTCGACACCATCCAAACCAAAGTACTTAGTTATGATGATCTTTTCCTTTTCATTCAACAGATCCAATAACTTTCTCACCTGTTCTTTTGTTTCGTCTTGATTAATAACATACGATTCAGGACTAAACGAGTCATGATTTACGATGATATCAATTAATTCATCACCCTCATCATTAATGGGTGTGCTTAAATTTACACATTTTGGTATTGAAAGTGTAGGGATCTCGAGAAGTTTTTCGGGATTTTCATATTCATCAAAGAATAACTTTTTAAGTTTCTGTTGTTCTTGTATAATATTAGATGGGATACGTATTGTTCTTGAGTTATCATTTAGAGAGGACATTATTGCCTGTCTTATCCACCACACCGCATATGAAATAAATTTGATTTTCCTTTTAGGGTCAAACTGTTCTGCCGCCTTAATTAAACCTATGTTACCTTCAGAAATTAAATCAGGTAGATCCAACCCCTGATTTTGAAAGTTTTTAGCAACTGAGATAACAAATCTCAAATTACCTAATACTAACTGCTTTAAAAGATCCTCCCTTTCTTTTGACGAAATATTTGTTTTCTGTAATCCCTTTACTATTAATGTTAATCTTTGTTTATCAGAAACAGGTAATTTTTTGATGTCTTTAAGATAGAACTGGATCTCTTCTGTGTTTAGGAAATTTGTGTTTTGCATGAATGAACGGGTTTTTTTATTAGGTGAACGAAATATTATACTAAAATAACGATATTTTATCAGTCCTCAAAATTATCTAAGAACTTTTTTTCATCAATTGATAAACTTTCAATACCATCCTTATTTATTTTTTCAAGTAGATCATCTATATCCATAGATATAGGTTGTTTTTGGTACTCAATCCGTAGGTATTGGTCTTCTATTTTTTCGAAGATAAATTCTTTTACTTTTTGAGGTAAGTGTGCCGCAACAACATCATTAATGTCAAACATAAAATAGAACTTAACTTCTGGTGCCTCTAAAACTTTGTGAAGTGACTCAGCAAACTTATCAGTGTCAACCTCAGTTTCTACTAAAACTATTAAGTTTTTACTATTCTCCACTAAATATTTAACTGATTTTACCATTTCGTGTTCTCCGATTACTGAAAGACAGAAGAACTCAATATCTTCCATATCATCAAATAATCCATATAGAAAGATTGTATACGTTTTTGACATTTATTTTTTGTTTAAATTAATTTTCCAAAAGATTCCACCACCGATGTAAGGTACCACACCATCTACTCCGTTGGTTTGTACACCTAAATTTAATTGATACAATTTATCAGACTTTGTCTTTAATATAAGACCACCTGATGCCGTTGAGAATATATCTTGTTTGTTTCCACCAAGATTAAAACCATAGTAAAGTTGTGTTTTAGGTAAATCCTTCACTATTGTTGTGTTATATATAGTAGGAACTTCAAAATTCCAAACAACGTCCCTACTTAATACTTTATTTTGTGTTATAGTATCAGTAATAACCCCAAAACCTAATGTTGGATTTGGTTTAGTACCAATCGAATCTATTGTGATTTCAGGTGCAAACTCATAAGTTAACCTTAAGGTATCTTTAGTTACAAACTTAGAATAATAGTCCTTAATAATTTGTAGAGAGTCAACGTGTGTTGGTATTTTAACTATCTTCTCAACAACCCTGTCAACGTATTTAGGTACGTATGTAGGTACTTCAACACGTTTTTCAACAAAAACAGTATCAATGGTTTTATCCACCAATTCATACTTTTTACCATCCACCTTAACGATTTCTTTAGTTCCTTGTGGTGTATCACCACATCCCCTTAAGAGGAGGAATATAATAAGTCCGACAATGATTATTGTCTTTATATCGAGTTTAAAAAAATTGTTAGATAGTCCCATAACTTATAAATACATTATTTTTTTTTATTAACAATGTCGTCAATAATTCCATACTTAAGTGCTTCAGTTGAAGATAACCACAAATCTCTTTTTGAGTCATTCTTTACTGTCTCAGCTGGTTTACTACAATATTCACCAAGTAGATCAAACAGTTGATCATTCAATTTCTTCCACTCAACCATGTCGATTTCCGCGTCTTGTATGTTACCACTAAAACCACCACTCGATTGGTGTAACATAGTTCTTGAGAACCTTAGAGAACTTCTTTTCCCTTTAGTTCCCGCACCTAATAGTATCGAACCCATTGATGCTGCCATACCTGTGTTGACGGTACGAATATCTGAGACCACATAGTCCATTATATCCACCATAGATAAACCTGACTTAACAGATCCACCGGGTGAGTCAATATGCATTGTGATATCATTATTATCAATACTATCAAGGAACATTAATTGTGCTTGAACTATTGTTGACATCTGATCATTAACAGGTCCTGCAACCCAAATAATCCTTTCCATCATTAGTCTTGAGAAGACATCCATTGCAGTTACGTTGAGTTGTCTCTCCTCAAGAATGTAAGGTGTTAGGTTGTTTTCAATTTGTTTATTATAGTAATGTAAGTCTAAAGAACTTATTTTGTGGTCTTTAGCATACAGATCAAAGTTTTTGAATTCTTTTGATATCATAATTAATTTATTTGTTTCAAAGTTAAAATAATAATTCTATTATACAAGTATTTTTTTAAGATTTTTTTAAGAGATTTTTGTGGTGATTGATTCTATAATGGATACGTTCTCTTCTTTCTTAACCATCAACAGGTTATCTGACCAAGTTCGTATTAATGGATTGTGAGAAATTACAAAAATATTTTCAAAATATTCTTTTATTTTTTTAAAAAACTCACCAACCATCTCCAAATTTTCATCCGCAATCTTACCAAATACCTCGTCCATTACAACAATGTTTGGTTTTGGAAGTGCAGAAACCTTAGTTAGAACCGCACGTAATGCAAGAGACGCAATTGTTCTTTCATAACCTGAACCTGAGTTTAGTGGTTTAACAACTCTTGTATCACTATCAATCATAACAAAGTCCAATTCATTCCTCTCATTAATATTTACCTCCAATTTAAAGTAACAACTATCATCTAACAACATACTTAACTCATTATTTAATAAAGGTATCATGTCTCGAAGTATGGTTTTTGAAATACCGTTCTTACCAAAAACAGAAAGATAAGTCTTATATGTTAATTGTACCTGTTCCTCATTTTTTATTTTGGTGATTAGTTCCTTATTAATTGCAATCTTCTCTTTTAAATTCTTTATTTCATTTCTAAACCTCTCAATTTGAATGTTAGATTGTTTTATATTAGAATCTGCGGTTTCTATTTGAGTCCTAAGGATGACTAATTCCTTATCAATTTGTATATTTCTCTCGTGTTTTATCTTGTTAGCTTCGTAATAATTAATCTTTGTTATCTTAGCGTCTAATTCAAGTTTCTTTTGGTCTATTTCCAATTCATACTTAGCCGAGATAAGTTTATTTTTCTCATACTCGTCATATTCTTTTTTAAGTGTTGAAAGTACAACCTCACTTTTAATTGATTCATCAAGAAGTGTTTGTGTTTTCTTTATTGACTCCTCCAATTCAACGATTGATAACTTCTTAGTGTCAATCTCTTTAGTATGGTCAACATTCTCTAAGGGTCTCTTACATTCCGAACAGACACTACCGTCAGTTAAGTGTTTAATGTGTGTAGTGACTTTATTAATTGAAAGACCACCTTCTTTTATCTCATAATTAAGATCCCTAATCTTATCTTTTAAAGTGTCGTGTTTATCCTCATAGTAATATTCCTTAGGTTCCACAACAACAGTTGTTTTTAAGGTTTCCTCAATCTTTTTTATCTTAACGTTAATGTCACTAATCTCATTAGTTAAAGTCTGCACATTTGTTTTAAAGAGTGCTTGATCAATATCATTATGTTTTTCACTTAATAGACTTTCTTTTTTTTGAACTAACTCACCCGATTTAACCGTAGTGTCATTCAGTTTTTTCTCCTCAATAACAATAGTCTTGTCAACATCAATTATAGTATCACTAAAAGTTACATTCTGATTTTCTAATGTAAATGCATTGTGAGTGTTAGAGACCATGGTTCTTGAATACTCGTTATACATAACCTTACAGACCGATTCTTTTTCTTTTAAAGTGTCAAGACCCATAAACTTAGTAAGTATTGCACCTCTTGCCGTTGGTTTTGAATCAATTAATTCTTCAAGATTATAACCTGTTGTTAATATCGTAGATAAAAAATCTTCTTGGGTACCAATTGCCTTGGTAATAAATTGTTCAGTTTCCCTTCTTTGTTCACCAGCTAAATTCTGTATATCTCCATTGGGTAATACTTTAGAGAATTGTAAATCTGTTTTAACGGTATATTCATCACTCCTACCTTTTTTCCTTGTGATAGTACGTTCGATAATGTAATCATCCCCATCAATTGTTATTAATCCTTTAACCTCAACACTATCCTTATCGGTAAATCTGTTAAAGACCTCTGCATTTGTTTTGGTCTTTGTTGTAGTATTAAAAAATAGAAATAACAGTAAGTCCACCGTTGATGTTGATTTACCTCCGAAATTTTTAGGTGTTGACTCAACCACCGTAATTCCTTCTAATCCTGTGAAATCAATAACATTATTATCACCAAAGGAAAGGAAATTGGAGAACTCAACATTCTTTATATACCATCTATTGTATTTAACACGATTCTCTTCTTTGTTAAAAATCTCTTCATTAATTTTATTATCTAAACGATCAAGATAATCAATATTAGAATTAATGTTATTTTGTATAACGAAATCCCTCATTAACGCTTTTTGGTAGTTAGGGTCTGTTATACTATCAGAAACTTCAAGAGATTTTAATTTTGCATTACTATTGTTACTGAGAATTTTGGTAATAATTTTAACATGACGAGTATTGTACTTGTCTTTAAAATATTCTTTTACCCTTTTAATTCTTTCTGGTGTAAATGCATCGGGTGTGTCTGCCCACGTAACCTTAATCTGAGGATTTTTGTATTCCATTTATTCTCTGTTTGGTGTATTTTCCGTTTCTTAAATCGTAAGTTTCGACATGTTCCTTCCTAAAGGATAACCATTCTTCAACTTCGTTACTATTTCTTGGTTTAAACTTTGATCTAACCAATTTGTCTGAGTCCCTAATAGTATTAGGTCGTATAACAATAAACTGTGTAAAGTCAACATTGGACCTTACAAAAATATTCTTCTCACTACTCTTATTTTCTCTTAACTTATTGTACGAATAGTATTGGTCTAACCAATATTTTTCCTTTCTACTTGGTATGTTAGCGGTTTGAAAACTTTGTTCTGAGATCAATGAGTAGTTTTGGTTATCCCAAAAATTACCGACCCATTTACCGTGTTCAACCTCAACACCCAATCTTGAATCTTTAACCCCAACTAAATCAATTCTATTATGTACGTCATTATGCTTTAGATTAACCTTAAATTTAATTTTAAAGAATTCTATTACTGCATTTCTTATTAAGGTATCATTAAACTTACCGGGTATAAACATTCATCATCATTTTATTCTACTCTCTTCGAAGAATTCAATGACAGAGTTAAGTGCCCACACTGCACCAGCAGTGAAGAGACCGTCGAAAAAGATACCGAAGTATCCAACATTAAATAAATCCTTAGTTATTCCACCCAATGTAATAGATAGGAAGAACCCTACCCACGTTGCAGTACAAAGGGGACAGTTAATAAGTTCTCCAAAAAATTTAGAGTGTTTTGTAATCCACGTACGTAGTCCCTCAAAGATTGACCCGTATACAATTATGGTCGTCATTCCATACGCCATAAAAGTCCAAAATATTAATAATCCGATCATAGTAAAATATACAGATTATTAATTTAGTAATCAACCCCTATTCATCATATAAAGACCCCAAATTGGAACTCTTCATATACTTTGCTCGGTTGAAACCTGAAAGTGATGTTGTTATTTTATCGAGATCCTCGATAAGTTTCGCGTTTTCTACCTTTAACTTTTCAATCTCTTGATCGTCGGTTATGTAAATTGGTTTTTCTACAATGACTTCTTTTATCACTTCTTTAGTGACAACTTCCGTATCGGATTTGACAGGTACTTCTTTTATCACCTCAACAATCTTCTCAACGATCACCTCTTTGGTGATTGTCTTTGGTTTTTTACTAAGTTCTGTCTCTAATTTATCCACTTTTTGGGACAACTCCTCGATTTTTTTGGTGTCTTCAACCTCAACGACCTTCTCCACTTCTTTAATAACGTCTTTACCACGTGCAATTGAAGGTGTCTCACCAAATTTTAATATAGTGTAACCTCTTTCAAACACATCGTGTGCCAATTCTTCAATTTTATCAATATTATTTAACTCACAATACTGAATAAATTCTTTACTTAAAGTTAAGGAGTATTTCTTTTTCATCGTCAATGTCTTTAATATCACTTATTGAGAAATGAAGGAAAGGTTCTTCATTATCTATGTCATGAAATGTGTATTTATCGGTTGGTACATCATAAATTCCATATCCATGGTGTTGTACCGTTTCTCCAAAGTTTTGTTGGATCATCGACCCCACCATAATTGCTTGACCACCTTCAGGTAATTCAAAAACTTGTCTCTTATGAATGTCACCACACAACAATAGGTCTAAACCTGTGAAACTTAGAGGTGAAAACGAATCTTCAAACTCATAACCAGTGTCCGTTGATAATCCCATTATTGGACTGTGGAATAATCCAACATATAAACCTTCCCCCTTTTCAAACTCAGGTCTTTGGTTATGTTGATACAAGGAATAAACAACCCAATTGATGTTATCGTCTTCATACACACCACTATCCTTGTAAAACCGTATGTTATCGTTGTTTAATAATTCAATGATTGGTGTTATACTGTCAATCCTTTCATGGTTATTCTCTAAGAAATCGTGATTACCTGGTATTATAACTACAGGTGATATTTGTTCTGCAATATCATTTAAGAACTTTGCAGTTATGATTAATTGTTCATTTGAGATATTAATCTTTTCATGTACTAAATCACCCGCAATAACAACACGGACTTCTTCATAACTATATCCATCCATTTGACCCTTAACCTCTGTTAGGAATTTTTGAAATTGTTTTTCGTAGTTCTCATGGTATAGTTGTCTACGAATGTGGATGTCGGCGGTGTGTATAATCTTCTTAATCATCTAATTTCATTTTTTTACGATATTCATCGTGTATTAATTTTTTAAACTTAGTTGTACTCCAACCATGTTCCCTTCCAATATAATGTATTGGTACCTCTAATTCAGAACCCGTAAAGTCAGTCCTATTTTTATAATCATCACCCAAAAACCTAACATCGGGGTTAAGATTTTTAATTAACTCTAAAAGATCTTTCTCAAACGTATATATATGTACATCACTTACGTATCTAACAGAAAGTAATGTTTTCATTCTTTCCTCCACACTGAGTATTGGTTTTATTTTTTCTTTAGGTCTTTCAATTGATGGGTCTGTATGTAATAAAACCACAAACCGTTTACACATCTCACTACACTCCCTAAACATATGGATATAACCCGGATGGATTACATCAAAATTACCAGCTATTATTCCTACTTCATATTTCATCTACAGTAAATTAATAAGTAATGGTGCAACTTTATAACCAACATATGCCCCGATTGCTGTTGGTACGGGAAACACAATAAATTTACCTAAATCCGTAACATACTTCGGTCGACTCACTATCTTACCTAAAAAAAAGTAATATATTAAATACGATAAAAGGACGGCGATGTCTATTTTAATTGTTACTGAAACGATAACAACCGCACCCAATAAACCATATATGAAATTATAAAGGACACCATCTACCCATATTTCCTTTTTATCATTTTCACGATATTCATTAACTAACTTCTTCATTGTTGTTTAAAATATTTGGGTTTTGTTTAATTGTTTGTTTTGTGATTAGATCTTTTATTTTTGTCGTTGACCAATCGTGAGATCGAGTAGTGTAAATCACTTTTATCGGTAAATAGTCACCCGTAAATGGTTTTCCAAGATAATCTTCACCTAAAATCCTAACACTTGGTTTTATAATTGAAATCAATTCTAATAACTCTTCCTCAGTCTGATATACAAATACCTCATCAATGTACCTTATTGACATTAAAGTCTTATACCTCTCATATAATGGTACCACAGGTTTGTATTTACTCTTTCTGTGAAGTGAGGGGTCCCTCTGTAAAAAAACCACGAACCAATCACAATGTTGTTTTGCTGTTTCAAATGTATATATGTAACCAGGATGTAGTAAGTCAAAATTACCAGCGGTAAAACCAACTACTTTTTTTTCGGGTTGAAATGACACAATTTCCACTATTTTAAGACTTTTTCCATATCTAATAGGTAAATCTTTTGAATCACATCCATCGGTACTTTATACTCTTCGAACTCACCATCTTCCTTCACAAGTACTACAATGGAACCTAATAGTTTTTTATTTTCAAACTCAGTACCCTCTAACATTTTATTTAATAACCTACCATAAAAGGGTAGTTGTAGATAATAATGTCCAAGTGCTGTACTATCAATGTTATTGAAGGGTGGATACATTTTCTTAGTGTATCTTTGTTTTTTAAAGTTAATTGGTTTGTTTGTTTTCCAATCCGTAATTAAAATACCGTAGTCCGTACCTTGTTTGTTTTCAACCAACCATACTTTATCGGGTTGACCCACATAACCTAAGTCAGGATCACCTAAAACAATTTCAGTATCAAGTAATACCGCGTTTCTCTCATGCATTAGATCGAGGAACTTATGACCCGCAGTAATCATGTTATTACTTCTTTCGATCTGTTCATCGTCACAGACGTAGATCGGTTCTCTTACTTTTTTATAATCACCATACTGTTCAATTAACTCTTTTTCTAAGATATAATGAACCCTACTTCCTTGATTGGTTGCATAAGTACCTTTATCCGCCCACTCCTGCAGTAATTCTTTTTGTTTTGTTCGGTCACCTTTTGACATCCTTAACGATATCGCATCTGACTGAAATTCCTCGTAAAATTTCTTTATAATTTTTGAGACTGATGGGTAGTTTGACCTAATCATACCATGTTTGTCTCTCATATAATAAATGTGGTCCTCTTCAATAAAAGAAAGATCTATATCTTTTCTTCTTCTATTTAATATTTTCCTAATCTTCTCCGCTTCTATTTTTAAATCCATTAATCTAATTGTATTTCTTTAAACTCTGATAGATCTCCTTGCATATCCGCAATATCCCTATCCATTGGTAACTTCATTACCCATATTTTTCCTAATAATTTTCCTGCATTCATTCTGTGGTATAACTTTTCGGTATCATTCCAAGCATCACCATCTAAAACAATAACAACTTTCTTTGCCTTTCCGTAAAGAGTCATAAAAAGATGTTCGGTGATGAACTTACCTAACATTGGTATTGAATTATCTAAAAATAGACTATCAAATACACCCTCAACTAAGTACACGGGTTTGGTCCAATCCACCATATGTTCATTCCAAATAAGACTATCCTTATCCGCTTGTGGGTTCTTATACTTCATTCGTGTCCAACTAAGGAACGATCGTGCAACAAAGAAATTTACATATCCTTTATTATCATACGATGGAATTATTATCCTATTTTCATATGGTCCACTATCACAATACCCCATTCGATGTTTTATGATCATGTCCTTTGTGATGTTTCTTGACTTTAGATAATTGAATGCCTCCCTGAATTTATGTGTCATTTGTCGACCTTCGGACGATTTACTAAACTCAACAAACTCATATGGTAGTCGAACAATTGTGTCTCTTTTATCCACAACCATGACCAAATCTTCGGGAGTATAAAGTGTGAATTGTTTATACTGTCTCGGTGATGCGTACTTTCTAACCAACTTATTTAAATGACCTTTTGTGTTTTCAGTCTCCGCACATGACCAACATTTGTACACATAATTCATATAATTAATCTCCAAATTACCTTTACCATCACCATCGTCTAACCCCTTCATGTCTGAACATACGGGACAGTCAAAAGAAATCTGACCCCTATAATCGTTGTGATTATGAGGTTCACCGAAAATATCCTGTAGGACATCAACAACTAATGAAAAATCTGCATCTTTGGTCATTATACAATAATATACGAAAAAAAAATGACAAAAAAAAGTCCCCAGGAACACCACTCCCCGGGGACAACCAACTAACGTATTAAAATTAACAGAATCCAATGAATATATTTCATTTCATTTTCCTCATTAACGTTAACTTCATACGTCCCGTCCTAATATTAAATATAACGAATCATTTCCGTAAAGTAAAGACCCCTCTATGTATTTTCTGATTTTATTTTATTAATATAACCGATTACTGCAGTTGCCGCATCACTCATATCATAACATTCTTTTTTTATTCTACCTGTTCGAGGTGAAATACCCCATTCAACTTCAGGAAAAAGATCATTAACGTGTTCCCACACTACATGTTTCTTATCAATATCTTTAGGATATCCACCAAACAACACATTCCTACCCTTAACGTTCTTACCAACAAGATCAGGAAACGCAAATTTTCTTGCGTTATATGTTGAAATGAAATTTGGTACAACACCTAATATATCAAAACATGATTTTAAAACCATACTATTATATCTCAATAAGGTACCAACAGTGTAAACATTATTAGAATTTAACAATGGTTCTTCAATTATAATCTTAGTAATTCCCATGTTCTTGTATTTCTCAAGTTGTTCCGCAAACCCTTCCGATTTCTTCAGTAACTCCTCAATCTTATCTTCAGGTTGTGGTTTAATCTTAGGTGTAAAGTGTGTTAGTTCCAACAAATGGGAACCTGTGATATCAAATAATGCCCAACCAATTGTCTTAGTTGAAACATCCAAACCCAAAATCTTAGGTTTATTTTTAAATTTACTATTCATATAATATTATATATGTAATAATTATACATAATTAACATTCAATAGTAAACACTAATTAAATTCTTTAGAAGTCTATTTTTACTGATATTACCTGTGTTCCTTTTCGTTTAACAGGTGATGAAGTTTTTGCAGTAACTAACACGTCCTTATTTTGGTCCAATAGTACAACTTCTGTAACAAATTTCTCGGTTGGAAGACCTCTTTGTGTTGTTACATATGTTGGGTTTTGTGTATTAGTGAATTGAGTGTGTGGTAGGTTTACCAAGAACCTCATTTCTTCAATATCTGTCGATCTAACAAGTTTTATACTACCAGGGAATGGTTGTTCGTCACCAAATTGTGGTTGTATTGTTGAACCCGTGTACCCCAAATAATCAGTATCAGTGGTAATATAACTTTCCAAATCAAATAAAGATCCATTTTCAATATCAGAACCCGTTATAACGAAAGAGAAGTCTCTTAAGTTGGTTGGGTTAATTAATGAATTGGCTACGTGGTTTGGGATTCTACTTGTAATATCAATTTCCGTCCATAAATTTGGATCAGGTAATAAATCGGTGTTGTTGGTAGTTTCTTGTATTAATACTTTCAATTTGTCAGCGATGAATCCTTTAGTTGCACCACTAAACGATGTTTGTAAGTGTTGAAATGATCCAACACCGTTTGGATGGTCTGTTGATCCTCCAAATTTTAATGCAATATTAGATGGGTATACAACGTCACATGCACCATCAACTTCATTTATCTGTACTTTAGAAAAGTTGTTACATGGTAATCCATTTAATGATTTATCACTCGAGTATTCTAACATATAAGTAACCCAATATGTTTGTGATGTACTTCCTGAGAAACACGCATCACTTATAGGTGTGTCACTTGGTATGTGGTATGCTTTAGGTGTTGGTAATGTGTATCTTCGGTTTGATCTGTAGTCAAGTAATGCAACTAATTCTTGATCGTCAAATACTATAACTTTTTTATCTACAAAAACTTTACCTACTTTCTCCCCCGTCTCATCTATTAAGAATCTATATTTTATATAGTTAGTTCTGATATCACCAGGTGTTCCCGCAAATGTAGAATCTATATAATAATCCGTAGTGTCCATTTTAAATTCAGCACCTATCGTAGTACCTGTACTATTTTCATAGTAGATGAATGGTAAATAAACATTAAAGAAATTTACGTCTTCAACAACCTCATCATCAACTAAGACACCTTCAGTAGTTGAACTACCTATATAATCATCATATTTAAAAAATCTATCAGGATCTTGGAAAATATGTCCTAATTCAGTGTAGTGAATTATTGCAACACATTTTTGTTCTTCAGGTAAGACCTTTATTGGTTCATCAAAAGAATTAGAGTATGTTACCCCTGTGTTACTAACCTGTCCATCAGATATACCATAACCGAGGTATTCCATTGTAGATATGTGTTTACTACTGGTATAACCAGATACATTTTCATCAATACCGTCAACATCAGCTCCTATTGGTTTTTCTTGCCACACAACATTTAATGACCATGGATCGTGTTGTTCTCTTGGATCAACTTGATTTGATACACAGTATGGTGATACTTTAGGTTCTAATGGATGTTCTATATTACACTTGTTACATATAACCTGTGCAAACCCACCTAATGTTGTGAAATCAGGTACAATCCTATCTATTGTTATTGTTGTTTGACCTGTAATGACAGTGTCACACGATGGTGTCGTTGTAGATCCCGTAACCACACTTATATTAAGTATTTTATAAATTAAACTTGTTGAGTTACCTGTTACGACTTGTTCTTCTGAAACGAATTGGTTGTTATATACCACAGTAACGTATTCACACCCATTAAATCTTGAAAGATTATTTGTGTCAATATCAGTAACCGCACCATTATTACAATCTAAGTACGCTAACGTCTCAGTAAATTGTATTGTAGTTCCTGTAATAAAACTTGTGGACGTACCACTTAATGGTATTCGAACACTCGTACATTCCACAGTAGTTCCTGAACATTCACTACTATCATAAGGTTTATATTCTGTAATAAAACCAGCAGGTCCCATTCCGTTTTTAATGGTTTCTGTTATAGAATCCATCACAGGTACACCATATGTTGTTGTACCATTAGTATCTAATAAGTAAGGATACTTAACTTGTGAGTCTTTATCAAAAGGTGCCAATACATTTTGTTGTGGATTATCCCCTATACCATCTAACGAATCAAATGGTGTTGTATAGTCAAATTCAGAATCTCCTACTTGGAAGAATTTTATTTGAAAATCTCCTTGTGCAATTGATTTCCTACCCTTTTGGGTTAATCTCGCTGAGAGGAATTCCGCATTGTTTTGACTTAAAAAACTCATAGTTATAATATATACATTTTAATCTTATTTATAAATATCTAATTATATTATTTCTAATTAAATCCCACATTTTTAAGCTACATATGTCGTTATCTCATTTTGTTCTGCTCTAACAAATGACTCATTAAGTGACCATGCGAATGTATAAGATACATTTTCACCATCAGTAGAATAATAAGATGGGTGTATTCCAACCGCAACAGTACGAGTACCGATAGGAGGTATTTCTATAACCCATTGGGATCCACCATAAGCTGGATTACCACTTGATATTGTGCTTTGATAGTTAGCATTTTGAGTTCCTCCCTGAATCCCCACATATATTTGGTCCCCATCTTGAGTCACATTTGAGTACACAATTTTCGCCATAGCGTCAAAAGACTGATTACTTCCACTATATGTTTTAGCCATCATCCTAACGTAAATTGTTTCATCTGAACCATTGTAAATACTATGAACCTTCCCACTCCCTTGTGGAATGTTGTATTCCCCAATAGGTCCTTGACCATCGTAAACGGGGAATGAGGAACCCTCTGAACCCGAAACAAAACCTTTAATTATAATATTTTGGTTGGTTGGAGGATTTGCTTCAGGAGTTGGTTGTGGTGTCGCTTCAGGGGTTGGTTGTGGGGTTGCGTTTGGTGTTGCCACTGGTGTCGCATCAGGAGTTGGTTGTGGGGTTGCGTTTGATGTTGGTATTGGTGTTGCGTTTGGTGTCGCATCAGGAGTCGCGTTTGGTGTTGTGTTTGGAGTTGGTTGTGGGGTTGGTTGTGGAGGACATGGGTCAAAATCCTCAATAAAGTTACCATTAGGACAACCATTATATAGTTCTTCTTCAGTGGATAATCCCATATCTTTTATTATTCTAACCCAACTAACATCAGTATGACATGAAGAACCCACACAATTTTGATTAGCTCCAGACCATATACATGCACAATCAAACGAAAAGTCAATAAATCCATTTGGGGAGTTAGCTGCAATACTCTGAGCTTGTTGTGATGTTATTGATAACGCGTTATACCTATCACCTGAGCTAGCACCAGGATAATTAGGGTAAGTAGGTGGTCGATTTACATCGTCATATATTCCACCCGCATTATTCATATTAACCTGACCAATATTTACATTATTCGCCATAATGTCGAACTTCGCCCTATTACATCCATGACCACCACTACAAGGTGATCCATTTAAACCACTATTATTATATTCAACAACAAACGTTAAGGAATTAATACAACTTTCTAAAACAGTTTGAGTGGTTTGGGGTGTTGGTGCAGGATTAAAAAATTCAACGAAATCCGCACATATTTCACAATCAACACTCGGTGATTTTATTAGTAAAACTTGATCTAAACAACCCGTACTAACTAATTTTAAACCAAACTCTATTATACTATCATCCACAGTAAAGGTAACAGGACTTGTTGTAACTCCCGCATAAACTAAGTTTGTGGCATTACCTGTGGTTGTTCCACTATATATATCAACAGGGAAATCAGTCAACGAATGACTATTATCTAAATTTATATTTACCCTTATTAATTTACTCATATTTTTTTATTTTATTTCTAATTAATTAGACAGGTTCTAAACCTTCATCACGACCACCGCCACATTTATTTGTGGTTCCATAATTACCATTTTTTTGGAAAAGTAATTTTTCACTACCTTCTGTTGATTCATCTGCGACCATATATGTACCATCAGACGAATATCTAAAGACTGTTGGTGTTCCAGACCATATAGAATTAGGGTGTATTGTGTATGCACCACCACCACCATTTATAATCTCATTATCTGATAGTGCAAATGTTGATTTAACTATATTTTTCCCATCTGCATTGGTGGTGAACCATGATGTGTTATAAGTTACATAAACTCTATTTTCTAAAATACCATCATTACCTTCATCACAATTCGCGTTGTTTGGTGCTGAAGTTGTGTTAGATAATAAAATGGCAGATATCTCTGTCGTCTCTGTTGTAGGACTTGGAGTTGGTTGTGGGGTTGGACTTGGTTCTTGTTCATATGTACAATTACGATTTTCAGTACATGACCCTCCACTTGGTGGTCTTTCTACACCGGATGGGTCTATCACTGCCGCACCTCCACCAGACTGACCGAAATCAAACCATAGTGGTGTTGTTTGAGAACATACACCATATACCGATCCACTCACCCCTTGATATACTGCAAGAGTAGCCAAAAGATTTGAGAACGGTGTAAGTATTGCTGTTTCACCACCTTGGAAGTAATCTAATCCCTGATTAGTTGTGTCGACGTTATTAGGAACAAATACAAAGTTACAGGTTAATGCACTAACCTCTGTTGTGGGACTTGGAGTTGGTGATGGGCTCGGAGAAGGAGATGGGCTTGGTGTCGGATTAGGTGATGGACAAATACCTCCAACACAATCTGAACCTATACTATAACTTAATTTAGCGTCCGACACCGTTATATTTTGACCACTACCACACACACTAAATGTTTCTTGAGTATAAGTCGTTCCTGTTTGAGGGACTCCCGAACAATCATCGTAACCGTAATATCTTGCTCCGCTTGAGTTATGAGAGAACTCTATACAAACACAAGGTCCTTCAGTTGGTGTTGGTGTAGGAGTTGCAATGTTAATATCAACATCAAAGTCACAATTTTCTGTAACTGTTGGTGTAGGTGATGGAGATGGTGTTGGACTACTTGAAGGTGTTGGACTTGGTGTTGGACTTGGTGTTGGAGTATTATCACAAACACCATCAGTACATGTTCCGTAAACGCCGTAAGTTACTTTTTCAGCAACTGATATTATACTTTGTGCACATACGTGAAATGTTATTTCCTCCATTGGTGGAGTGTCAGACGTTGCATTTACTGTCACACCACTACAATCAACATATGAGTAACTGAAATAACCCTGACGATTACTATTAATTTCGAAACATTGACACGCCACCTCATCCGTAGGTGTTGGAGTAGGGCTTGGTGATGGGGTTGGACTTGGTGATGGACTATATTCCACAAAATTAACCGTGAAATTACAATCAGTCGTTGGTGTTGCGGTTGGTGTTGATGTTGGGCTTGGTGTGGCAACAGGACTAAATGGTGGACAGTTTTCACAATCAATATTAATTAACTTAACTTGAAAACCACCTTGTCTTTTAGGTAATTCAGATGGTGGTGGTGTAACGTAAAAATCACAGTGTACCAAAAAGATATATAAAGGACCTTCATATGTACCAACATCAAATGTGTGTGGTAAACTATGTGATCCAATTGATTGTGCACTTACAGGTATTATATATGGATCACCGTTGTAGGTTGTACCCGTATATATTGTGAATTCATCACATACACCATTTTCATATAGATTATTTACCGTTATAAGACTCATTTAATAATTTCTGTATTTCTATAAATACTTTGGAATCAAATTAACACAAAGAGAATAGTATATAAAAAAACCCCCACCATGGAGGGTTTTTCAGATATTATAATACTTGTCTTTTTATTACTCACCACAATGTAAAAAGTCATCACAACCAGGAACGATAGGTATACGTGATATGTATCCATTTTCACTTCCAGGAGGTGCAGTAAATGTGGTTGATATTACAGTTGCACAATACGTCGCACCACCACATCCACTATTACTGGTCCCCCTAAACTGTACAACATCACCTATAGAATATCCCGGATCGGACACGACAGTAAGGTTACCATTCTCACAATACACAATCTTAGGTACATGATAGTCCTGTGAGTCGTTACATCTCTCAAGTCTATAGTAAGTCTCAAGTTCGGTTGTTGGACTTGGTGTCGCACTTGGTATTGGTGTAGGTGTGTAAGTTGGCATTTGAGTTACATTTGGTGTTGCACTTGGATTAGGTGTTGCATTAGGTGTTGCATTTGGTGTTGCACTTGGATTAGGTGTTGGTTGTGGTGTTGCACCATTTGTTGGTAGTGGTGTTGCATCAGGTGTTGGTTGAGGTGTTGCATCAGGAGTTGGTTGAGGTGTTGCACCATTTGTTGGTTGAGGTGTTGCACTTAATGTTAAGGGATATTCCACAATATTTGTTGGACAATCTTTTATCATAGTTGCATTATTATTATAAAAAATAACACTTGTTGCACTATCAGGTACCGTTATTAGTACACCTCCCTGAACTTGAGCTAATGTTAAATTAGTTGCCTGATTACTTGTTCCATAGAGGAGTGCTTGGTTACCATTCGTTGATGACGTATGGTATATTGTATACGGACCATTGTTGGTTCCTGAAGTTAACGTTACTGTGAAATGTCTTGCCATTTTATTACTTTTATATATAAATACTTTATTCTTTCTTATTATCTATTACCTTAATTAACAACTTGGTATACTATAACCTAAATTATTAATCGCCGTAATTATAAGTCCCATATAATATTGTGGACTACTCCCTGGTGTAACACCATAGGTATTATGCACTACAGATTTATCAGATAACCCATACACACCACTATAGTTACCTAAACCACCCTCAACCGCTTCCAATAGATTTTTAAAGTATAGATACTGACCTGTGGGTTGAGTTTGAACTTGAAAAATCTCACCAATAAGGTAATTGGTTGGATTATTATCAATGTTATTTCTTAAAGATGTTATGTCAGTATTAAAAGTACTGGTTCTGTTAGTGGTGTTGTTCCATCCAGAAGTAGAACCACCATGATATATTGAAGCCCCTTCGTCTTGGAATGATAAGTTTATGACTTTAGTAATTGATGATGTAGTACCAGTCGTTGCTAAACAAGCGTAACTTCTTTCCCCGAAATTCAATGATGACATATTTAAAACTCTTACCCTACTATCATATAATGCCGAATCATTGTTGTAAAACGGTAATAAACAGTTTTTAAGAATGGTAGATGCCATAGTATTTAATGGGGCTTCAGTGGTACCCATAGAACCTGAATCATCAAAGAATATATTAATTTCAGTCTTGTCGTCTATGACCTCACCTGTTGGTGATGGGGTTGGACTTGGTGTTGCGTTTGGTGTTGCGTTTGGTGTTGCGTTTGGTGTTGATGCCAACGTTGGTTGTGGGGTTGGGGTTGGACATATTAATTGAAGATCTACCCCAAATTCAATCCTATCGTAACAATCAAATGCCTTACTATCATGAATGTATATGTTATGAATAACATATCTACTCCTTAAATCATTCTCGTGAACATCAATATCATTTACGTTATCCTCCAACTTTATCCAATACTCAGTATCAAATTCTAATTCAGATACGACATTTTCACATGTAGTTCCCGATCCTGGTGGTGGAACAGTTGGGTCATCGTTAGTCATACATATCGGATTTGACATATAGTCTCTAACATTAGATGATGGCCACGCACCATTAACCTCAGGACCTTCAATTTTCTTGAAGTACCCGTAGGGTGATGTTCCAATACTTAAGTTAAACTTGTTTGGAGAAACAATATCATATAAACGTACAACTAATCCCATATGTTATATAAATACCCAATAATATAGATTACTTTAAATAAAAAAAACCCATCGAAATGGGTTTTAATTAAATATTTAATTTTAATGATTTAGTTATATTTCATTACAATTGTCCCCTTGACTAATAGGTACATGTGTTACCGCCTTCGGTGTAGTACCATCAAATATCCATACATTCGAATTCTGGAAAGTACCTTGTCCATCTACTCTGATTGTATCTGTTCCACTTGGTAAAAACCCTCCACCACTTATAGTATTCCATGCGGCTTCACTAATTATAACATTTGCCGGTGCTTCACCATCATTTCCACACTTATTGAATCTGAGATTTGAAACAGGGTCGTCTCCACCACCTTCAGTTGGTGTTGGAGTTGGTGCCGGTGTATTATTTAAACCTGTCCAACTCACTGAGTTATCACAATCACCTGTAGAAGTTACTGTACCACCCGTTATCGTATCGGCCACTTGATATGTAACACCAGCCGTTAACTGTGCTTTAGTCACTGAAGTAGCAATTGTTGTATCCGAAGGACTCCCTCCCGAATGTTTCCCGATAATTGTGAAATTATCCGCTTGTGTTGTACCTGTGTACAATGCGTTTAATGTAAATGTTACTGAATATGCCATGTTTTCTTTTTTTTATCTGTTTATTATAAATATCGTGTTTTTTTAAAATATCACGATACTCGTATTTATTTTTGTATTACTATATTACACCACAATCAAAATTATTATCACATGGCGAACCGTTAGATGAAATATCTGCAAACTCTGAAATGAATGAATCACCACTTGGACCATATTTAAACATATTACTTAGTGTTGGTTTACTACAGAAATAAAAAGTATTCACACCTCCATTCTCCATGGATAGTTGTGAATTTAAGTTTACTGAGGTTTCACCTGCCTCACAATCGTTGTTTATATAGTATAAGTCTTGGTTAGAAGCGTTGGTTAAATAACTACTCGGAACCGAAACTTCAATACAATTACATTTACTTACTCCCTCATCACCAAACGTACTTTGTATTGGTGAAGTTCCCACAGGACATCCATTTGCGTCTGTAACAACAACATAGTAATATCCTTCCACCAAGTTACTAAATGTTTGTGATGGGTTACCCGATGTTACACCTGTAATGGTTGCAACTAATGTTCCACCACCTACCGTGTATGGTGATGTTGTGTCATTGTAAAGTCTGTAAGTTTTATTCCATGTTCCACCTGACGATGTAACTACTATGTTACCATTAGGTCCCACAGTAAATGATGAAATAGTTGCAGTACCCGCAGTTGGTTGTGTCACATTTATTATATATGCTTTTTCACATCCATCACCATCTTTAATTGTAATTACATGGTTACCACTACTTAATGAGGAGTATGTTTTAGGGAATGTTGTACTATAAGTTCCTGAACCTATTTTAGAATTATATGTTCCTCCGTTTCCACCCGTTGGACTTGAGACTGTTATTTCACCATCACTACCTCCATTACAACTCACACTACTCATTACAAATGTTGCACTTGGGTCTGTCTTATTAAGTTGTGCACTTCCTGTTCGAACACAATCAGAAGTGTCTTTAACCCTTATTAAATATATTGCTTCACTTAAAGTGGAAAAAGTATTACTCGCTTGGTAACTAAATCCATTATTTAAAGAATATGTGTATGATCCACTACCACCACTTGCGTTAATTACTATTTTACCATCATTATCTCCACTACATGAAGGGTGTGTTAATGTGGTAGTAAAACTAACCTGTGTTGGTACCGTTATTGTTCTTGTATATGTGCTTGTACATCCACTACCATCTTTAATGTATATGGTATATGAACCAGCAACTAAACTACTATATGTTTTAGGGAATGTAGTCGTATATGACCCACTACCCAATTTTACACTATATGTTCCACCATTTCCACCTGATGGACTACTAACAGATATTGATCCCGTACCACCATAACATGTAGGGTTTGAATGAGAAACTATTGCAGATACCGCCGATTTAGATAATGTTCTACTAAGACTTTTAGTACATCCATTTTCATCTGTTGCAATTAAAGTGTATGTACCTTCCTCTAAATTTGTTTGGGAAAGATCCGTAATTGCCACACCATTTTGTGTGTATGTTTTTGTTCCTGTTCCACCACCAACAGTCCATGTAATTGATCCATCACTACCTCCAATACATGTGGGGTTGGAGAATGTACTACTAATGGTAATGGCAGTGGGTTCTGTTATTGTTTTTGAATATGATCGAACACACCCCTCACCATCTCTTACTTGTATTGTATAAGAAGTGGCACCTAAACTACTATATGTTTTAGGGAATGTCGTTGTCCATGACCCAGTATCTAATCTAACACTATATGTTCCACCATTTCCACCTGATGGACTACTAACCACAAAAGATCCTGTAACTTGTTTATTACACAATGGATTGGTAGTTACTATAGTTGCCTGTGGGAGTGATTTAGATAACGAATAACTTTGAGTGTCTATACATTGATTGGCGTCTTTAACGTATGCAGTTCCACCACCAATAGTTAAACCTGTAAACGTACCTGATGTGTAATAATTTACACCATTTATTGAATATAACTTACTTCCTGAACCACCTGTTGAACTAATAACAATCTGTCCGTCAGTAGACGATGTACATGTTGGATCTGTTACCACTACAGAAGCAACTAAGTTTGTAGGTTGGGTAACTGTTACAGTATATGATCTACTACATAGTTCTGAATCCCTGACTTGTATTGTATAATTACCCGCAGTTTTAGTACCGAATGTGACAGGTGTACTGAAATTAGTCCAATTACCACTTGAAAATTTAAATTGGTACTGTCCCCCATTACCACCTGTTATAGATGCCAATGTTATATCACCATCATTTCCACCGTAACAACTAACATCATTATTATATATTGATGCGGAAACAATTGATTTGGTTAAAGTTCTTGTTGATGACGAAGTACAGTTACCACCATCTTTAACTTTTATTGAATACGTTCCAGTACCTAAACTATTAAAGACATTACTACTCTGATAGTTTGTACCACCATCTTTAGAATATACTTTAGTACCTGAACCACCAGACGCTGACACTGTTATTGAACCGTCGGTATCGTCACTACATGTTGGATTAACAAATGTTGTTGTATGAGTTAGTGTTGTTGGTTCTGATATGGTTTGTGTGTATGTTTTTACACATCCTTCACCATCTTTAATGTATATGGTATATGTACCAGGTACTAATGATGTATATTCTTCAATAGTGTTATTTGGTAGGTCTATATAGGTACCTAATTTATTAATTTTTACCTGATATATTCCACCGTTTCCACCCGATGGATTTGCCACCGATATAGTACCATCACCAGCCCCATTACATGTGACATTTGTAAATGACCACGTTAATATAGGTGCTGATTTTGATAATGTTAAACTACTTGATCCTGTTGTTGTACATAAATTACTATCTCTAACGTCTAATGTGTAATTTCCAGTTGTTAAACCTGTGAAGGTTCCCGAAGGACCCCACTGAAAACCATCTTTAGTGTATTCATACGTACCACTACCTCCCGTTGCCGTTATAACTATCTCACCATCCGAACCGTCCCAACATGTTGGGTCAGTATGTGTTGATGTAAACGATACTTGAGTTGGTTCTGTTATTGTTACTGAGAATTCTCTTTCACAGAAACTCCCATCCTGTATTGTTATCGTGTATGTACCCGCAGATAAATTACTTATTGTACGAGTAGTCCCATCATCATCTTCAAATTCTCCATCATCAAATTTTATCTTATACGGACCACCATTACCACCACCAATTTGAGTTATTCTAATTTCACCCGAACTGAGTCCATTACATAATGTATTTGTTTTGGATAGTGATAAAGTTATTGCCGACTTAGTTAGTACTACCGTTCTTGAACTTGTACACCCATTTTCGTCAGTTGCAACTAAAGTGTAATTACGTTCATCCAACCCTGTTTGGGAAAGATCCGTAATTGCCACACCATTTAACGTATATGTTTTGGTTCCTGTTCCCCCACCAACGGTGAAAGTAATTGTACCATCAGAATCACCATCACATGTTGGATCTGTATGAGTATCGGATATGAATATTGCTGATGGTTTTGTAATTGTTTTACTTATAGTACCTATTTCACCATTACTATCTTTTATGTAAATTGTGTATGTCCCTGAATCGAGATTTGAAAATGTCGTTGATGTTTGGTAATTAGTACCGTTAATTGAATATGTATATGGTGAATCACCTCCCGTAGTTGAGGTAACCTCAATACTACCATCCCTTAAGTTGTTACATGTAATATTGGTTACATTCGCAGTACCTGATACAGATATATTTGTTATTGATATGGTTATTTTCTTTTCATACCATAACCCTCCTTGATCTGTCGATCTTACTCTTATTGTGTATGAATTCTTGGTTTCATAATCAAAAACTTCTTTGCTTTTTAAGGTTGTTCCGTCTATATAGAATGAACCATTGTTGGTATCTCCAAGACCACTTACTAATGTATATGTAAATGTATTTCCTGCGTCAGGGTCTGTTGTGGATAATGTTCCTACAGTGGACCCTGTTACCACATTCTCATCAATAGATGAATTAGATAATGATATGTTTGTTGGAGTTTCATTAACATTAGTTACATTAATAGTAAACGATTCTTCTCTATATAAACCACCTTGGTCTGTTGATCTTACTCTAACTGAATAAGTGTTCTTAACTTCATAGTTGAATACTTCACTACTTTGAATATTATTACCACTTATGTTAAATGAACTATTATTAGTGTCACCCACACCACTTACTAATGTATATGTAAATGTATTTCCTGCGTCAGGGTCCGTGGTTGAGAATTGACCAACCGTAGTACCCGTAGAACTATTTTCAGGAATATTATTATCTGATAAAATTATATCTGTAGGTGCTTCGTTTGCGTTGGTGATATTAATTGTTACTGATCTTTCGTGTGTTAAACCACCTGAATCTGTTGCTTTGACTCTTATTGTATACGAGTTTTTAACTTCGTAGTTAAACACCTCGTTAGATGTCAGAGTACCATTACTATTCAAACTAAACGAATCGTTGTTGGTATCTCCAAGACCACTTACCAATTCAAAAGTATGTGTATCGCCCGCATCAACATCGGTGGCGGTGAATGTAGTCACTGTTGTTCCTGTCGATTGATTTTCTTGAAATGACACTGTTGATGGTGTTATGTTAGAAGGGGTTTCGTTAAGATCTGTAATCAAAATCGTAAATATACCTATGTAGGTTAATCCCCCCGAATCAGTAGTTTTTACTCTTATAGAATAACTGTTCTTACCTTCATAGTTATAAACTTCTTTACTTTTTAGAACACCACCACTTGTTAATGTAAATGAATCATTATTAGTATCTCCTAAACCACTAACAAGTTCATAAGAATGACTATCTCCCGAATCAACATCCGTACTACTGAAAGTACCTATTGTTGTTCCTGTAGATTGATTTTCCGCAATACTATTACTTGATAAGGATAAATTTGTTGGTGATTCATTAACGTCAAGTACTGAAATTGTAAATGTATCCGTATAAGTGTTATTACCACTATCCGTAACCGTCACTTCAATACTATAAGAGTTTTTAACCTCATAATTAAAAACTATTGCATTTTTGAGTACACCCGTACTTGATAAGGCGAACGCCGAATTATTATTACCACTACCCGTTAGTGCGTATGTGAATGTTTCGTTACTATCAACATCTAACCCTGAAAAAATACCAATTGTTGTCCCCGTTGATGTGTTTTCACTTTGTGAATTATTACTTAAGGTTAAACCGTATGGTGTTTCATTAACATCAACTATGTCTACCGTAAATTCTCTTGTATTACTTAAACCACCATCATCAGTTGCTTTAACATATAATGTGTATAAACTTTTTACCTCGTGATTAAAAACTTGTGCATTAGATAAAACCTCATTAGTTAACGTAAATGAATTATTGTCGGGGTAATTTGCACTATCTGTAAATTCCCACGTAATGGTTCCACCCTCAGTATCGTCAGCAACTAAACTACCAATAGTAGTTCCTGTTGCAGTATTCTCTGTTTGACTAAAATTTGGTAATCTAATCCTTGGTGATGTATTTGTTGTTACGTCTACATCAAAGTCACAATTAATTGTTGGTGACGGAGATGGACTCGGTGTAGGGGTTGGTAATGCCGTTGGTCTTGGAGTCGCGCTAAACGTCGGAGACGGAGATGGACTCGGTGATGGACTCGGTGACGGAGACGGACTTGGGCTCGGTGATGGGGATGGACTTGGGCTTGGTGTAGGTGATGGACTCGGTGTAGGAGTTGGGGTCGCAATATCAATGTCAACATCGAAATCACAATTCGGAGTTGGAGTTGGACTTGGGCTCGGGCTTGGTGACGGAGACGGACTCGGTGACGGAGATGGACTCGGTGACGGAGACGGTGTAGGTGTAGGGTTAGGGGTTGAACTCGGTGATGGTGACGGTGTAGGTGATGCCGTTGGATTTGGTGTTGCACTCGGTGTTGCCGTTGGTAACGGAGTTGGTAATAGAATGGTGTCCTCAATTAGACACGAGTCGTTATATAATAATACCGACACCGCACTATCAGGTATCTCAACCTTTACACCTGGTGACGTAATTAAATCATTATATGTAACACCAGTTGCTGGTAATGTGGTACTAACTCTTGTGGCAATATTTGACGGACCCACCAAATCATAGTAGATTGTGTAATCACTATGTGATGTCCCTGATGTAATTAATATGTTAAATATTCTTGCCATTATTAAAATATATACTTTTTATATTGTTTTATGTACTCATTATTCCTAACAACTTGGAATTGTATAACCTAAATTATTCATTGCGTTTACTATTAGATCCATATAATATTGTGGTGTACTTCCTGCAATCGTATCTTGAACACAACTAACTTCAGTTTTATCACTTAATCCCGCAGTTCCCGCATAATAACCCGTTCCACTAAACAACGCATTCATAAATGCTTGATATTGTGGGTATGCATCGTTTCCACCACTTAAAGTGTCCACTTGGAATATTATTCCTCTATGTGACGTTGAGCTGGTTGCGTTGGTCAAATTAGTTCTTAAGAGTGTAATATCACTATTACCCACTGTACTACCATTTGTCCAACCACTAACCGTTGGTGATTCTGCTTCGTATGAGTTACTCTCATCTGCGAATGCTAAATTCACCACATTCCTTGACGGATCTGATGGTTGAGTTGCAATCCAACTAATCGCCCTTTCATTACTAATACTTGTTATTGTTACTCTTGAATTATATAAGTTAACATCATTATCATAGAATGGTAATAAACAATTCTGTAAAAGAGTACTCCTCATTGTATTAAGTGGACTTAGTGTTGAGTTCATTGAACCTGAACTATCAAAGAATATATTTATCTCCGTATCTGTACTAACCACTATCTCTTCCTGAATAACCTCAGTCGCTTGAACCTCAAAAGTACAATCACATAATATGTGTACATATTCTAAATCAAATAACGTCTGATTCCATTCGGCAACAACAAACACCGCATTATTATTAGAGTCAATAAATCTAATTCCTGTGTCGTATAAAATATTTGTACCATGAGGTGTTAAATTACCTAATGAGTGATCCACACTACTAACTTGGGTACCGACAGGTGTTACGTGTTGTCCAACACAACTTGTGTTAGATCCACCAGAATAACCACGTACATAAACTAAACATGATGTGGAATCATACCACCATTCTTCACCGTCAGTATCAACACCAGGTGTCTCAGCACAATACCCACCTAAATCATATATTCCAGCTCCACTAACTCCTGTTCGTGTGGACACGAATAAACCACTAAAGATTTCAGTTCCACAATTTGGTGGACAACCTACCGATGTAGGACTTGGACTCGGACTCGGTGATGGACTCGGACTCGGAGATGGACTTGGTGTAGGACTCGCAGTTGGGTTTGGTGTAGCACTTGGGCTTGGTGTTGGTGTAGGAGTTGCAATATCTATATCTACGTCAAAGTCACAATTCGGAGTTGCCGATGGACTCGGTGACGGACTTGGTGATGGTGATGGACTCGGACTTGGTGATGGTGTAGGACTCGCAGTTGGTCTTGGAGTCGCACTAAACGTCGGAGACGGACTTGGGCTCGGTGATGGTGTAGGACTCGCAGTTGGGTTTGGTGTAGCACTTGGACTTGGTGTTGGTGTAGGAGTTGCAATATCTATGTCAACATCAAAATCACAATTCGGAGTTGCCGAAGGTGATGGAGACGGTGATGGTGATGGTGTAGGACTTGCAGTCACACTTGGTGTTGGTGATGGACTTGGGCTTGGTGATGGTGTTGGTGATGGTGACGGACTTGGTGTAGGACTCGCAGTTGCATCAGGTGTCACACTTGGTGATGGTGATGGACTTGCAGTTGGATTTGGTGTCGAACTTGGACTCGGCGTAGGAGTTGGTGTAGCAATATCTATATCAACATCGAAATCACAATTCGGAGTTGCCGATGGTGATGGGGTTGGAGTTGAACTCGCGGTCGTACTTGGTGATGGTGACGGACTTGGTGTAGGACTCGCAGTTGTACTTGGACTTGGTGACGGTGTAGGTGATGGACTTGGCGTAGGAGTTGGGGTAGCAATATCTATATCAACATCGAAATCACAATTAACCGTTGGTGACGGTGAAGGAGATGGTGATGGTGACGGACTTGGTGATGGGCTCGGAGATGGGCTTGGCGTCGGACTCGCAGTCACACTTGGTGATGGAGATGGACTCGGACTTGGTGATGGTGTAGGACTCGCACTCGGCATAGGAGTTGGAGTTGCAATGTTTATATCAACATCGAAATCACAATTTATTGTTGGTGTAGGAGATGTCGACGGACTCGGTGATGGTGTAGGAAATTGTGTAGCATCAGGTGTTGCCGGTGGTGTTGCAGTTGGGTCAGGTGTTGGTGCTGGTGTTGCCGAAGGTGATGGGGTTGCAGTTGGGGTAGCAATATCTATATCTACGTCAAAGTCACAATTCGGGGTTACCGACGGACTTGGGCTTGGTGATGGTGATGGTGTAGGACTCGCAGTTGTACTCGGACTCGGTGATGGAGATGGAGATGGGGTTGGACTTGCAGTTGTACTCGGACTTGGTGATGGTGTAGGACTCGCACTCGGCATAGGAGTTGGAGTTGCAATGTTTATATCAACATCGAAATCACAATTCGGGGTTGCTGATGGTGATGGACTTGGTGATGGACTTGGCGTCGGACTTGCCGTTACACTCGGACTCGGTGATGGAGAAGGAGATGGTGTAGGACTTGGGCTTGGTGTAGGACTACTTGAAGGTGCAGGTGTTGGTGTCGCAATGTTTATATCAACATCAAAGTCACAATTAGCCGTAGCCGATGGACTTGGGCTTGGTGATGGTGATGGTGATGGTGTAGGACTCGGGCTTGGTGTAGGAGTTGGGGTAGCAATATCTATATCAACATCGAAATCACAATTAACCGTTGGTGTAGGACTTGCCGTTACACTTGGACTTGGTGATGGAGATGGGCTCGGACTTGGGCTCGGTGATGGTGTCGGACTACTTGAAGGTGCGGGTGTTGGAGTCGCAATGTTTATATCAACATCAAAGTCACAATTTTCTGTAACTGTTGGTGTAGGTGATGGAGATGGTGTTGGTGTAGGAGTTGCAATATCTATGTCAACATCAAAATCACAATTAGCGGTAACTGTTGGTGTAGGTGATGCAGACGGTGAAGGAGTTGGAGTTGCAATGTTAATATCAACATCGAAATCACAATTTTCTGTAACTGTTGGTGTAGGACTCGGGCTTGGCGTAGGAGTTGGAGTTGCAATATCAA
>Ga0209137_1000093_pt1 | contig 96320 bp, 87 predicted proteins | sample SaaInl5LU_22_DNA_FD_184642 | JGI IMG/M metagenome (GOLD analysis project Ga0209137, IMG submission 184642) | Marine microbial communities from expanding oxygen minimum zones in the Saanich Inlet - ESP_105LU_22_DNA (SPAdes) (version 2) | ecosystem: Environmental > Aquatic > Marine > Intertidal...
GCAAGGAGGGCCTGGCCACTATCATGGCCGAGTGGGAAAACAAGGCGGAAGGTGAGCAAAACATCATCATTAAATTGTTGCCCGAGATGGTGCTCAGTAACTTCAAGCGCATCTCCGATGAAGACGTCACCTTCATGGGATTCAGTCCGCTCTGGTCCCGCCCCGACTGGATGGTTTGCCAGGTCATGGCCGTCCCTCCGCCCGCTGTGCGTCCTTCCGTCAAACACGACGCTCAGCAGCGCAGCGAGGACGATCTCAGCCATATTCTTGTCAATATCATCAAAACAAACAACACCCTTCAAGACAAAATACAAAATAATTCTCCTGCCAATGTGATTGACGACTGGACCACGGTGCTCCAGTATTACGTGGCTACCCAAGTGGACAACAAAATTCCAGGCGTCGCCTCCGTCGCCCAGCGATCGGGACGGCCTCTGAAATCCATCAAGGACCGTTTGAACGGCAAGGGAGGGCGCATGAGAGGCAATCTCATGGCTAAGCGCGTGGACTTCAGTGCCCGCTCGGTCATTACAGCCGACCCAAATCTCGGCATTCGCGAGCTGGGAATTCCCATGAAGATCGCCAAGAATATTACCAAACCCGTTGTGGTGAACGAGCGCAACAAGTCGTTCCTCACCCAACTGGTTCTCAACGGCCCCGACATTCACCCGGGTGCCAAGATTCTGGAGAAGAAGAACGGCGAGTCCATTACCTTGCGCTACATGGACCGCAAGTCCGTTCATTTAGAAGACGGAGACGTCGTTCATCGCCACATGATGAACGGAGATCCGGTGCTCTTCAACAGACAACCTACGCTTCACAGGATGAGTATGATGTGTCACATTGCCCGCATTATGAAGCAGGGCGACACCTTTAGGATGAATGTTGCTGACACAAAACCGTACAACGCAGATTTTGATGGTGATGAGATGAATTTACACATGCCGCAAGATGCGGAGAGTGACTCGGAGTTGCGCAACCTTGCCGCGGTTCCCTACAACATCATCAGTCCTGCCAATAACGCCCCGATCATTGGCATCTACCAGGACTCGATGCTTGGGTCATACCGATTGACCCGCGAGAACATCAACTTCACTCCTCGTGATGCGATGAACCTGCTCATGATGAGCGACCGTGTAAATACTGAAGTTTTGAAGGAAAAGGGTGGCGTGATTAGCAGCTTCGACGTGTTGTCGCAGATCATGGCCCCCTTGTCGCTGAAATACAAAAACAAGGCGTTCAACGACGAGAAGGACGACTTCTCTACATCGAACAACGTGCTGGAAATCCGCAACGGCAAGTACATTCGCGGTCAGTTGGACAAAGGTGTGCTGGGTGGTGGCACAAAGGGTCTGATTCAGCGTACGTGTAACGAGTTCGGTAACATGAACGCGTCGCAATTCATCGACGACTTACAGAACATCGTCACGGACTACATGAAGTCCAGCTCGTTCAGTGTGGGTATCAGCGACCTACAGTCTGACGCAAAGACGAATGAACACATTATTGACGCAATCACCAAGAAGAAGACCGAGGTCAAGAACCTCATCGACCAGACCCAGTTGGGCGTGTTCAAGAACAACACGGGTCAAACAAATGTCCAGGAGTTCGAGACGCAGGTGAACAACATTCTGAACAAGGCGTCGTCCGACGCAGGTAAGATTGGGTTGGAGAGTTTGGACAAGAACAACCGCTTTGTGGTGATGGTAAAGGCTGGATCCAAGGGAAGCGACCTCAACATTTCGCAGATGATTTCGTGTCTGGGCCAACAGAACGTAGACGGTAAACGCATTCCTTACGGGTTCGATCAGCGTACCTTGCCGCACTATACGAAATACGATGATACACCCACCTCGCGCGGGTTTGTGGAGAGTTCGTATATCAACGGTCTGACGCCCCAGGAACTCTTCTTCCATGCTATGGGTGGACGCGTGGGTCTCATTGACACGGCAGTCAAAACTTCCACGACGGGATACATCCAGAGAAGACTGGTGAAGGGGTTGGAGGATCTGATGGTCAGCTACGACATGACAATCCGTACCAACAAGAACAAGATTGTCCAGTTTAGTTACGGCGAAGACTCGATCGATACCATCAAGGTGGAGAACCAGATCCTTCCGATTGTGGGTATGAGTATTCAGGAGATCTACTCTCATTACACGCTTCCAGACGATACCAGTGTGAACAAGGAGATCAACAAGGTGTTCGAGGAGAAGGCCGGGAAGAGATACAAGAAGCAGAAGGCGAAGCTTCAGGAGAAGAACAAAGAGTACACGGACTACATGATTCAGAAACGCAAAGAGATCATCGACAATGTGTTCAAAGGCAAGGGAGATAACATGGTCAGCATTCCTGTGGCGTTCTCTTACATTATCGCAAACATCCAAGGTCAACAAAACATCAATTCGAGCTCGATGATTGACATTACGCCCCTGGAAGCGTACAACATGATCGAGGCAACCTACGAGAAGCTGGAGACGATCTATTACGCGAAACCCACTGAACTGTTCAAGGTGATGTATTCTTACTACTTGTCGCCGAAGGATCTCTTGTTTGTGAAGAGGTTTAACCAGAGTGCCATGGTTGTCTTGCTGGACACGATTGTCTTGATGTACAAGCGAGCCATCGTATCTCCTGGAGAAATGGTGGGTATGACCGCGGGACAGTCTATTGGTGAGACCAGTACACAAATGACACTGAACACGTTCCACTTTGCGGGCGTGGCTTCCAAGTCGAATGTCACTCGTGGCGTTCCCCGTATTGAGGAAATATTGTCGCTGACAAGCGATCCCAAGAATCCCTCGCTGACCGTATATCTGAAACCCGAAGAGGAGACGGACCGCGAGAAGGCACAAGTGATTATGTATATGCTGGAGCACACGAAGCTCGTGGAGCTGGTGAAATCGGTGGAGGTCTGCTTCGACCCTGATGATCTGAACACGCTTATTCCGACTGACCAAGATACGCTACAACAGTATCGTGCGTTTGAGAACATGATTACCGAGTGTCTTGGTGAGCAGACGGGTGAAGCAGACATCCCTGAGAAATTGAAGTGGGTGATCCGCATGGAAATGGACGAGACCACCATGTTGGAGAAGAACATTACGATGGACGACGTCAACTATACACTGAACAGTTGTTACGGAGACGAAATTTCGTGCGTATTCAGCGATTACAACGCAGACAAGTTGGTGTTTCGAATTCGCATGAACAGTGTAATAAAACCATCGAAGTCTGGTATCAAGAAGAACATGTCTCCCCTGGACCAGTCTGACCAGATCTACGTCTTGAAGAATTTCCAGGAACAGCTTCTTAATAACACGGTGTTGCGTGGCGTGAAGAAATTGAACAAGGTCACCATGAGAAAGGTCATGGACAACATCTACGAACAAGGCGACGTGTTCAAGAAACAGGACATCTGGGTGCTGGATACCACTGGCACAAATATGCTTGATGTGTTGGCGCTGGATTACATAGACACCGCACGCACCTTTAGTAATGATATTATGGAAGTGTACAATGTTCTAGGCATTGAAGCGGCCAGACAGGCCATATTCAACGAACTGGTGGACGTGATTGAGTTTGACGGAACGTATATCAACTACCATCACTTCAGCGTGTTGTGTGACAGAATGTCGGCCAATAGCAAACTGGTTTCCATATTCAGACACGGTATCAACAATGACAACATTGGTCCCATTGCGAAGGCGTCCTTTGAGGAGACCCCCGAGATGTTCTTGCGTGCCGCGCGACATGGCGAACTCGATACGTTCCGCGGCGTGTCGGCGAATATCATGTGTGGTCAGGAAGGATACTACGGAACCAACAGCTTCCAGGTGGTATTGGATATCGACGCTATGTTGAAGTACGACGAAAGTAGCGAGTATCTAGCGCCTCGCAGCGAAGACGAGGAGATCGAGGAGTTGTTCGGTGGTGTGGAGAGTATGGAGACGGAATGTAGCGACAGTCATCTTGTCATTCAGAACAACGTGGTGAGTATTCAGAGTGTAGATACAGGAAAGGATAACAAGTACGACCCGGGATTCTAACCATCGGGCTGACTATCATGTAGTTGTAACTATGTACATATTTTTGTAGACGAATATAATAATTAAAATAGGGAATTATTATATACTTGTACTGACTATGTCCAGAAGAGGGGTGTATCCGAAACCAGTATACGATGATCCATACAGCGGGTATCGTGAGAATCTATACGACATTTTTACCTATACAAATATAGTCAGCGATCAATTCAGCATCACAATGAACGAGGGGCGGCGCCGGATAGAGGGGTTTATGCTGGCGTTTACAGATAGTAATGGGCAACCTGTCTTCTTAGACGATGTCGATAGCATGATGAAGGTGGAGATAGTCCATCGCGGAATGCCTGTGTTTGTTTCGATGGATAACAAAACATATTATACGCGCACAGAGCAGTCGAAAAACAACATGCATCCGAATGCTGCGCTATGGACCTATCGGTATCCGACCAATGCTACGTTGTGTCTCTCATTTAGTCTGAAGCACGAGTATACTGAGGCATTTACGTTACATGTGAATATGTTTTATATGCAGAATCCACAACCTTATCCTGCATTATCTGATGTGATAGATAATGCCATTAGCAATGATATGGAGAATACGTGTAATAGCAAGAACCTGCTTGCTCCGGGATATGTCACATGGATGGTTCGGCTGCAGTACCCGTGTTCATCCATGAGTAGTAAGTGTAGTGGAAACGAATATCCGTATGCTTATTGATATGGTTAAGTAAGAACATATCATATATTTATGTATTCATATTATATAATGTCAAATAATCCGTTTTATATTTCAGAGACACATAAAGAGGTACTCATTTACTCGCCAAAGTGTGCTTGTACGGTTTTACAGATCCATTTTATCAAACATAGATGGGAACAGGTATGTAATATGGATGTACGTAAGTTTGCTGCACAAAACGGTTATAGAAAACGTGATTATAGAAGTATCCCATCAGAATATAAAATTTTTTGGGGAGTACGAAATCCATACGATAGAATGATATCTTCGTATATCAATAAATTTATATATTATAATGGGAAACTATTGAATGAAACAAACCTAGAACCGTTTGCCGATAACCTACTAAAACAAATCAACGTAACTCATTCGGAACTTACATTTAACAAGTTTCTGGATGGAATAAACATGCTTATGCAAAATGGTCGTCGCATAGATCCGCATTTTAATCAACAGGTTAACGTAAATGCCCTGTCACAAATAAGGGATCATCCACAACTTACGGTGTTTGATATTGACGATATACCATCGGTATTTCCCGACTTCAATTCTGGACGTGCGAATGCTACGCCGTATAATGAAAATGGTACATATATCGATGTGGCTGATTATACACCAGATCAGTTCACCAAAGATCTTTATAGGAAAGAAAACTTCAAATCTGCCATAACCAAGATTAAACAAATATATAAGGTCGATTATGATATATACAATTCAATCGCAATATTGAATGAAGATGATAAACGTGTATAATGACATATTATACCTTACGGAAATTGTCAAATATGTCTAATGATTTGCCTATCTAATGTATGTACTGCTACAAACTTAAATATACCCCGACGTGTATAATAAATGGCATCAGCCTTTACATTTATTATACATAACGAATTCTTGTCGCATCTAAAAAAAATAGACGAAACTAATATACCCTGGCCGATCGATGTTCAGTGTGTCACCTTCGACACAATTACACGGATACACAGTTTTCTGAATAAACATGGGGTCTATGTACCACACAGACAATATTCTATGTTTTACCACCACATATACAATCCGCGAGTAACACGTGATTCTAAGTTTGGACTACTCAAATATACACTCGATAACCATTTTACAACGGAAGAGTACCGAGAAGAATTTTTGTCTATCTTCTGTAAATTCCAACAGATATATCGCGGATTCTGTAAACTGGCGTTCGTATACAAGAGGCGTTGCGCGAAAAAGCAAGTGTGTATGGATTTATGTCTCAACGACCTGGACATTTCCTCGAAGAACGTCGTGTCGTTGTTAATCAACAAACACATCTACTTGTACAGTTTGACCGATGTTGTCAATATGTTCCAGAGTGCGCTCAGTCATATGAATTATATGGTGTCTTGTCCTGTGAGTGTGAAAGACCCGTATACCAACACCCCGTTTTCGGTGTCTATTTTATACACGTTGTACTTCTTCATGAAAGCAAGATTGTGTAATGTCCCCATATTAATACATGGATTTTTCAAATGCGACTTCAATCTGCGGATGTTTTCCATGCTATACGATAACTTTATCCAAGACTTTGCTATTGTGAACTACGTAAACACCACACCCTATATATGTTTGCTGGATGGATTGTGTAGCATGATCTACGATTACACATCTACCGACGATACCGTGAACATTCATCCCAAATTTCCCGAACGAATGTTGTATGACATTATGAAACCATACCTGACACTGTATTATAAAAGTAAATATTCACGAACCAGGGAACTGAACATTCATTACGGTCGCGTAGTAAGGAAAAAACTACACGAATTTTTTGTGTTTAATCCCAAATTCGGAACGGTCGATCGAACGGATTCAAGTGGTCAACTGATATTTAATCATCGACATATCACATACAAAGATCACCGTCTATCCGGTGACTTGTTTACTTATTCGACCGCACACGTAGATGACTCGGATCATGAAGAAAATGTATACAGTGAAACGATTGGCGAATACAGAAACTACAGAGCCCGCAGAGCGTCGTATTCTATGAGCTTGTCAGAGGACTCCTATAGTAGCGAAGAAGACTCCGTCTAGTATACCATATGGGATGGATATGTGTGTGTGTGTGTGTACGTTACATTCTCGTAAAAAGAGTCTGTGTAATATGTATGGGTAAAAAACGACTACTTGTTACTGGTGGATGCGGGTTCATCGGATCAAATTTCATCAATTATATTTTCCCACAAGGTGAGTATTCCATTGTTAATCTAGACAATATGTATTATTGTGCCGACGAGAAAAATGTATCTGAGGAGATCCGTAACCATAAAGATTTTACAATGGTGAAGGGGAACATATGCTCGGAAGATCTGGTTCGACATGTTCTTGAAACTCACCAGATAGACGAGGTCATTCATTTCGCCGCTCAGTCCCACGTTCAGAATTCGTTCGACGACTCTCTACAGTTCACACGGGATAATATTTTAGGCACACACGTCCTTCTTGAATGTTGTAGAAAGTATGGAAAGATAAACCGTTTTATTCACGTGTCGACCGACGAAGTATACGGTGAATCAATGAATACGGTCGATGAAAAACACAAGACCGAACACTCTGTGTTATGTCCAACCAATCCCTATGCCGCTACCAAGGCAGGTGCAGAGTTGATTGCGCAGTCATATAACCATTCTTACAAAATGCCCATTATTATCACACGTGGAAATAACGTATATGGACCTAACCAGTACCCTGAGAAACTGATTCCTCGATTTATTCAGCAATTACGCGCAGGCGAAAAGGTAACTATCCAGGGCGACGGGAGTGTCGTTCGCGCATTTTTACATGCCGAAGATACCGCGCGTGCGTTTGAGTGTATTCTGAAAAGAGGCGTCATTGGAGAAATATACAATATTGGTTGTGATGAGGGGATGGAGTATACTGTGATGAATGTTGCGAAGATGCTCATCAAGAAAATACAAAGTACAGACGACAGTTCGGAATGGATAACGTATATTGAAGACAGACCGTTTAATGACCAGCGGTATTATATTAGCAACCAGAAACTAAAAGAACTGGGTTGGACTATCCAAATACCTTTCGAAGAAGGGCTTGGTAAATTGTTGTCCTAAATACGTAAAAGATTCGTCGTGGTAGTTTGAAACAACATATATGTACATGTTTACTTGTTAGGAATGTACATATAAATAAGATAGAATCCATATAATATTGCGTCATCGTATATTATAGTATGATATACCTCTTTCTAACCACTACTCTTACGCCCGTACAACCTTCATGGGGACCAACTGATTATCCTGGTAGACAGATGAGGTATTTGCGATGTATTAAGCAAACACTCGACTACCTCAAAGATACTGACATAAAACCCATTATCATTGTAAACGACAATGGTGTCACTCGCTCTTATCTCGACGATTTCGACTGTGATATAGTGTATACCTCAAACAATAGAACAGACACAATACACAAGGGTAAATGTGAGATGGATTCCATTCAGTATGCGATTCAACATTATAACATAGGCGACGGCGACATGATCATAAAACAGACAGGCAGATATTGTCCGTGTTCCGACTACTTTTACAAACTGGTTATGGAAAAATGTACTACCCATGACGTTCTTGCGAAATTCTACAATGTAGCAACGTATTGTTTTGACAAAAACGACTGTGTCATGGGATTGATTGCGATTCGGTGTAAGTATTTAAGAAAATTTCAATACAAGCTGGTAAACACGTTAAGTCCAGAATGCGAACTTGCTGTATATATGCGAGACTATATACCATCAGAAAGAATTTACGAAGTGGAAGACCTCTCTATTGAATATTGTCATGGGGTTAATCCTGATGCGTTAGATTACTATTAAACACAGTTTATACTACATGTTATACCTATATAACATGTACCATCCTTATTGTTATGTTATGTTATGTTATGTTATGTTATGTTATGTTATGTTATGTTATGTTATGATATGCTATGCTATGCTATGCTATGCTATGCTATGCTATGCTATGCTATGTTATGTCATAAATCAAATAGGGGCGTTGTATACAAATCCATTTAGTTCTTTATCACACAGCGAATAGACAATCTTCGCATTATTGTAGGTCTGTAACGTGTTATGTAGAACGAGACCTGTATGGTTGAACTCCACCGTATGATAATTACTATCCTTCAACACAAGGTTGTATATACGTTTACATTCCGGCGAGACATGTATATAGTTCTTGAAAAAACTGGTACCCCAAGAGGTGAGTATTTCTTCGCAGTTATGAATAAGTTGGATCAAATGTAGTTCAGGTATACGTCCACCATCTATCGGGACAAATCCATTGGTTTTACAAAACTGACGAATGTGAAAAGATGAAAAACTTCTACCAGGACTATTCACCTCAGTATCTAACTCTGTTTTTACAATTGAAATCTTCTTAGGAAACTCATATGATTGTGGAAGAAACCAGTTGGCACGTATATTGAACTGTGAATATACATGTTTGGAGAAAAACGATTGGATGATAGCATGCCATTGAATGTCATACGACGCCATTAGTTTTTTTTGTTCACCGGATACAAAGTAATAATGTTTTATATTGTAATAAAAACCATGATCTATTTCGACAATTTTATTGTGTGGCAAAAAATAGTTCACGAGTTCTCTAATACCTTTCTGTGTATGCTTGTATATTAAGAATGTATATTTTGTATAATCATACTTCATGAGATTCATAATAATATAACATATCTGAGCATAACCGTGTACTGTTCCAGTAGACCAACTTGAAATAAGACTAAAAAAGTGTTGGCTCTGGTCAAGGTCGCGACCATGTTCTCTCTCTGATCCTACAATAACACTGTTCATTACGTTCAGATACTCTGTGTTTGTTGTGAACGGATCGAATTTACGGTAGATGAAGTTATCGTTGGAAAACGAACACACCCTGTTGTTGTGTAGCTGATTAGATTGAATATTCGAGTCGCATGTTGAGTTTTTGTCTAAGATGACATGTGGAATAATAGGGCCTGTGGAAGGTACATGTATATGATACTTTATAGCGGATCTATATTTGACGACCGGATTACCAGATTTGTTCAGTATACCAGAATCGCGAATGAAGTTATGTAAACTGTTCATTACACGAATCTCTCCGTCAGTACTATATCGGTAAGAGTTAATCAGATATTTTTCTGGATTTTCGTTTACGACACACGAAGTGTTGAAACAGAACGTCACGTTGTTCCGAATGGATTCGAGTATTGAGTGTCTCGTCTTTTTCTTGTCTTCTCCTACAAGCGTAGAAGGGTTGAATATAGGCACGAATATTACATTTTTTCCGATACTATTTGCTATTGCTTGAATTTCCTTTACATTGTCTATCAATTTATGTAAAGATATGTGTTGTCTATTCGTATCGTCGTTATGCATACCGTTCGTAGTGGGTACGTAACACTTCTGGTTTTTATCGAAGATAGCTTCTAAAGATGATATTTCAACAATCATGCAGTCACTATTCCTCACAGACTCGCATATATCGGTAAATGCCTCGGGAGTTAGGTCAAACTGTGGAAAATATACACTGATATGTTCTTTGTTTTTTTTATGTACAATACATTTAATTACTTGCAATATATAATCGGATGAGCCCATGTATCCCATAAATCGTTTGTCGCCGCGTTTTGTCAGAAGACAGTCGTATTCATTTACGATGGCGTCCATTTCAGAACCATGAGACTTGAATAATTTATGTATTCGATGTGTTCCCAGTAAAAAGGTTTTCATAATATAATATATTCATTAGATTATAATATGAGAATGGTCACGAGCATACACTAATTAATATAAATGCACTTCGTTATCATCGTAGTAATCGCTATCAATGAGCGTTTGTGTATGTTCTTTTCCTCCCCAGTTAGGATCCATCGCATTCGCGCTCACAGGTTTGGATTCTTCGATTACATCCAATTGATCTAATGGAGTGTGGACACCATGGTAAAAGGGGGACGGATCGTAGCTTGGATAATGTCCTCGATTAAATGGTGGGTCATCAATGCCCGCGTCTATAAGTTTCATTCTTTCCAAGTTTCCATACCTACTGGTAGATTTGCCACCATAACCATTCATTCCAGCTGTACCTGATACACCTGAATCATAGGAAGCGTTCCCCGTTCCGTCGTCTAGTGAATCTCTAAACACCGTTGCGTTTGCATCCAGTGTCGAATTTGTCGGAGGAAGTCCTCCTTGAGGTTCAACTACGCATGGTCGGGCTTTACATACGAGCTTCCCTGATGCGTCATAGGTCTCTTGTAAGTACAATACCGGACAGCGTATACCTTGGCTTCTCTGCCAATCTATAAATTCCGTGTATTCTTCTAAATTGTCAAACATAATTGGATTGACGCCAGGCACCTCCGACAAGGCGGTATTGTATAAATATATTTTGCTTCCTTTTTGAACAAGCAAATTAGGACATCTGGATTTGGTCATGGAACCAATCATTCCTTCCTTTCCCTCGGTTCTCACAAAGAAATAAACCGCAAATGTAATACATAGTATAATAAATATGGTGCGTGCAGACATATATATATTGTCAGTAAAAGAAATTTACACATATATTTTCTCTGTAATTTATATACTCTTATGCCTGTGATCCATATACCAGATACTGCCTCTTCTCAAGATATGTCTGTTGTCAATGAGTACTTAGAGACCGACAACCCGTCGTTTGTATTGTTGTATATGAACGGGTGTGGTCCGTGTTCCCAGACTCACCCAAAATGGAAGAAACTGGAGAAGAAGTTCGCGAACGACGACAGTATCGGTATATTCGACATTGAGATGTCGCGAATGAACGACATAGAAAACAAGAAACTGACAGAGGACGTGGCCGGATTTCCCACCATGCGCTACATCAAGAGAAATGTGTGCGAAGACTACGAAAAATGCGAAGACATCACAAAGGATAGGTCCTACGAGTCGTTTTTGGCATGGATCAAGAAAAAGAAGGGGGCGTCTTCTCGTGGCGAGGCACATATGCTTGGCGGAAGACGCAAAAAGCGAACCAAGACAAAGAAGACGCGGCGCGTCGCTGGACGTACACGAACCAGACGTAAGCGCAAAGCATCATCCAAATCAAGGGGTCGGAACACGCGCAGACGCAAGACCAGGCGACGGTTGTCGCGCAAAGGTGGCGGGAAGAAGAGAAAGCGCGCGAAGGTACGTGCCGCCGAAGAAGACGTGGTCGGACTTGTCACTGATTCCCTGGCCGATGGTGCTGTTTTGGCTGCGTAATGGTGGTATCCTATACGCAAATAAATAAAGCATTCTCTCGTGGAAACAGTGATCAAATAAACAATAAAAATGAACATATTTAGATATATATCTTGACGAGTACATAGATATATACCAACACCTACCAAGCATGAGCAAAGACAAGGAATTTCGATTATTCGATTTCAACGTGTATTCAAACGACGAGTCCGGTTCGGGGAGCGATAGCAACGAAGAGGGGGGTCCCAAGCCCTCGAAGGACACCACCACCTTCATGATCCAGATGTTTGGGATCAACGAGAAGGGCGAGACCTGTTGTATCCTGGTCGACGGGTTCAAGCCCTACTTCTACGCGAAGGTCGACGACAACTGGACGATTGCCAAGAAGACCAAGTTCATGCGCGTGATTCAGGCGAAATTGGGGAAATACTACGAAGACTCGCTCACCGGCTGTAAATTGATAAAGAAAAAGAAACTGTATGGATTCGATGGGGGGAAGGAGCACAAATTCGTGCGCCTGGAGTTTGAAAACATAAACGCCTTCAACAAGGCCAAGGGGTTGTGGTATGGGCCGTATATTACATCGGCAAACGGACGAAGCGAACGAAAAATGAAGGAGGACGGGCTGGTCTTTGAAGGCACCAACACGTACTTATACGAGGCGAACATCCCTCCTCTGCTCAGGTTCTTCCACATTCAGGAGATCAGCCCTTCAGGGTGGATTTCGCTCCCGGCCAAGAAAACCATCGAGGTGAACTACGACCCCATGACGACGTGTACCTACGAGTATGAAATCAACTACAAGGACATTGTCTCGCTCAACGAGAAGGAGACACGCGTCCCCTTCAAGATTTGTAGTTTTGATATTGAAGCCAGCAGTAGCCACGGTGATTTTCCCGTGCCTATTAAATCTTACAAGAAACTGGCGGGGAACATCCAGGAGCACGTGGAGGTGCTGGACACGTCATCGACCACGCCCGAGCAATACGGCGAGATTCTCCGCGCGTGTATTTCCGCCGCGTTTGGATACGGCGACCCCCAGCAATCCATCGAGTTGGTATACCCTAAATCGATGCCCACCAAGAGCGAGACCAAGAAGATGATCGAGTACTGGCTCACCGCTCCCATCTCCATCGCAGACGACAAAGACTTGTCTCTGTCCAAACTTCTCACGATTGAGGAAAGCTTTCGCGCGGCGAACGACGAGGCGGAGGACACCCCCACATGGAAAAAATTCGCAAAGAAGAAACCGGGAAACAAAGAGGCGACCATTGTGGAGATTCTCATGGACGCCAAGACGGAGCGCGAGGAGAAGATCCGCGAGATGACCAATCTGCTGAACCGCGTGTTTCCTCGTCTGGAGGGCGACAAGGTCACCTTTGTGGGGTCCACCTTCCTCCGGTATGGAGAAAAGGACCCCTACTATAACCACTGCGTTGTACTGAACGGCAGCAGCAAACTGCCCCAGGAAAACACCGAACTGGAGACATATAGCACGGAGAAGGAGGTGTTGATTGCTTGGCAGAAGATGATCCAGCGCGAGAACCCCGACATCATTATCGGGTATAACATATTTGGTTTTGACTACGAGTTCATGTTCCGCCGTGCGGAAGAAACAGGATGCGTGTCCGAGTTCTTGAAACTGTCGAGGAACAAGGACGAGGTGTGTGCCAACCGCGACTTCAACACGGGCGAATACAAAATCGAAGAAAGCAGCATCCAAATTGCCAGCGGCCAACACGACTTGCGGTTTATCAAGATGAACGGACGGCTCCAGGTGGATTTATACAACTTCTTCCGCAGAGAGGAGAACCTGGTGTCCTACAAGCTGGATTATGTGGCGGGTCATTTCATCGGCGACTACGTCAAGAGGATAGATGCGGATAAAAAGAAGAAGGTGACCACCATCCACACAAGCAACCTTACGGGGTTGTTGGAGGGGAGCTACGTTCACTTCGAGGAAATAGGCCATACGGTGGACTACTACGACGACGGTGCCAAGTTCATTGTGTCGTGCGTGAACAAAACAGAAAAATACTTCGAGATAGCCCAGACCGACATCGACCCTGATATGTCGAAGAAAGTGCGGTGGTGTCTGGCCAAGGACGACGTCACTCCCAAAGACATATTTGAAATGACCAACGGCAGCGACGACGACCGCGCGGTGATTGCGAAATACTGTATTCAGGATTGTAACCTGGTTCATTATCTCATGAACAAGGTGGACATCATCACCGGATTTGTGGAGATGGCGAACATTTGTAGCGTCCCCATGAACTTCCTGGTGATGCGCGGCCAGGGGATCAAGCTGACCAGTTACATTGCGAAGAAATGTAGAGAAAAAGGGACGCTGATGCCGGTGATCGACAAGGGAAACGGCGACGAAGGGTATGAGGGAGCCATCGTACTGGACCCGAAGTGTGATCTGTACTTGGATAACCCCGTTGCGTGTGTGGACTATGCGTCTCTGTATCCCTCCTCCATGTTGAGCGAGAATCTGTCGCACGATTCAAAGGTGTGGACGCGCGAATACGACCTGACGGGGAAGATGATTGGGGAGACGGGCGAAAAAGACGCCGACGGAAACTTCATCTATGATCATCTGGAAGACTACAAATATGTAGACGTGACCTATGACACCTACACGTATGTGCGAAAAACGCCCAGTTCGGCGGCGGAGAAGATCAAGTGTGGGCGGAAAATATGCCGGTTTGCGCAGTTTCCGGAAGGAAAACGGGCCATTATGCCTTCTATTCTGGAGGAGCTACTCAAGGCGCGCAAGTCAACTCGTACACTCATTCCGCAAGAGACAGACGAGTTCATGAAGAATGTGCTGGACAAGAGACAACTTGGCTACAAACTCACGGCCAATTCGTTGTATGGTCAATGTGGAGCCAAGACCAGTACATTCTACGAGAAAGATGTAGCCGCGTCCACGACCGCTACTGGTCGTAAATTGCTAACTTACGCAAAACGCATCATCGAAGAGTGTTATGGAAACAGAGTGTGTAAAACCGAAAAATACGGAGAGGTCTTGTCAAAGGCCGAGTATATTTATGGCGACACGGATTCTGTGTTCTTCACCTTCAACCTGGAAACCCTGGACGGTGAACCAATTCGAGGCAGAAAGGCGTTGGAAATCACGATCGAACTAGCACAGCAAGCGGGACAGATTGCCTCCAGTTTCCTGAAGGGTCCGCATGACCTCGAATATGAAAAGACGTTCATGCCGTTTTGTCTCCTCTCGAAGAAACGATATGTCGGTATGTTGTACGAACTCGATCCCGACAAGTGTAAACGCAAAGAGATGGGCATTGTGTTAAAGCGACGCGACAACGCGCCCATCGTGAAGGATGTGTATGGCGGCATCATCGACATCCTGATGAAAGAAAAGGATATCCAGAAAGCAATCGATTTTCTGAAGGGGTGTCTCCAGGACATTGTGGACGAGAAGTGTCCCATGGAGAAGCTGATCATCACCAAGTCGCTGCGGTCTGGCTACAAGAACCCTAGGCAGATCGCACACAAAGTCCTGGCCGACAGAATCACAGCACGCGATCCTGGAAGCAAACCCAGTTCCGGTGACAGAATACCGTTTGTATATATCCATACGAAAAAGGCATCCGCATTACAGGGTGAAAAAATAGAAACTCCCAGTTATATCAAGGAGAACAATATCAAGATTGACTACAGCTTTTACATTTCCAACCAGTTGATGAAACCGATCCAGCAAGTATTTGCTCTTGTGTTGGAAAAAATTTGGAAGAGTCAGAACAAGCTGATTAAAATAAAGAAGTTTAGAGAGGAGGTCAAGAAACTGAAAAAGGTATGTGAGGCAGACAAGTTTGAAACAAAGCTGGAGCAGTTGAAGAACAAGGAGGTCAAAGCGCTTCTGTTTGATGAGTATTTGCGTGTAACCAACAACAGCAAGGCTGGAAACAACGCGATCACCAGCTTCTTCGGCAGGGTGTAGGTAGTGTAATGGTAGCCTGATAGATAATGTAACTATCCACACCGAGACGAATATAATTAAAAATAATGGCGTACACATGACATTATTTTTTCAGAAGGGAGTATATGACAAATATAATGATAGACAACAGTACTCAAACTGAAGACACCTCGATCTTTGTAAAAGACCATGAAGTAGTATCTCCTCGAGAGACCATGGGAGAGAAGAAGAAGAAAAAGAGGAATGATGAAGAGAAAAAGAGTGGGGAAAATACGAAACCACATAGCATCTCTACGCAAACAGAAAGAGGCCATGACGACACTTCGGAGATTCTTGCACCGTACAAAGATACGCTTCGGTCGATTTCGAAAAACATCAAGACCTGGATCTTCTTCGCCTTTTCTATTGCGATAGTGGCACGCGAGAACATTACCAGGGGAATGGTCACCTTTTTCGTCATGCTCTTTCTGGTATACTGGGTTCACTTCGAAAGTCATGCTGTGAGAAACTGGTTCACTATATCACATCATTACCATCATGAAAACAACAACTGGTTTTCGCACGGTATTCAAATACTCATGGAGATGCAGTTCGGACTTCTGTTGCCTATTCTCAACGAGTTTCTGATGGAAAACATACTGGATAAGTGGGTGATTATCCTCTTGTATATTTTTTACACATCGGTACACAACATAAACTATTCTCTCTTTCACGTAAATCGTATACATGAGCTTCATCACGACAATATATTTACAAATATTGGTCCTGATATCTGTGATGTGATGTTCGATACCAAAAACCAAGACAACGTAGGCGAGGATGACTATTTGGAAGACACCGGTCACTATATACTGAACATCATTATCGGAACCATTCTGGTGGTGGGCCTCAAGAAACTGTGTAGAACCCCGATTACCAAGATGATGTTGGACTGGTGGTCGTATTTTGTGTTGGTCTTTATTACGGTGATTATCATTGCGTCAAACACCTACTTGATGAACCATTATCACTAAGGTTGACGTGCCAATATTTAGTAGTTCATTGTCTTTATTTTATATGGTTTATATTATATATGGAAACCATACTTGTGACTGGAGGAACGGGTCTTATTGGTAATGGTATTCAATCTATTGCCGGCGACTATTCACAATATAACATTGTATTTATGTCAAGTGCATGCTGTGACCTTCGTGATTATGAAAAAACACTTGCTTATTTTTCCCTGAAAAAGCCATCCTATGTTATTCATTTGGCAGCAAATGTCGGCGGCCTGTACAAAAACATGAACAACAAGGTAGGAATGTTCGAGGATAACACCTCGATAAACAACAATGTCGTGAAGGCCAGTCATGAAGTTGGCGTTCAAGACATGGTTTGTTGTTTGAGCACCTGTATTTTTCCAGATAGAACGACATATCCTATTAACGAAATCATGCTTCACGATGGAGAACCACACTCTTCCAATTATCCATATGCATATTCGAAGAGAATGCTAGAAGTTGTGTGTCGTGCGTACAGCGAGCAATACAACCGAAACTATAAATGTGTTATTCCCACAAATATTTACGGACCTCATGATAATTTCAGCTTACGCGACTCGCATGTTATACCTGGTCTTATCCACAAATGTTTTCTCGCCAAGCAACACAACGTCCCCTTTGTCGTTTGCGGAACGGGTTCTCCGCTTCGACAGTTTATTTATTCTGTTGATTTGGCAAAATTAATTATGTGGACGCTGTTTGAATACAACGAATCTGGTCCAATTATCTTATCGGGAAGACCAGACGATGAGATTTCTATAAAAGAAGTTGCTACACTTATCGCCAAACAGTTTGATTACTCCGAGAACATCCAATTTGACTCTTCTTTTGCCGACGGCCAGTATAAAAAGACCGCAGACAACTCCAAGCTTTTATCGTTGTTCCATGAACCAGACAACACTCCGTTAGAAACGGGTCTAGAAAAAACAATAACGTGGTTCAATGAACATTACAAACATGTTCGCAAATAGTAAAACTGACGGGTTTCTCACACATCTACCATTCGCTGCTTAAACGCCTGTAAGTTTTTTATTTTTCCGTCATTGTCAAAGGTGATGACATCCACCGCCTTGATCGCCTCCGTGTCGTTCTTGTTGACGTGAACCAAAATCTCGCACGTAGCCGTCATGGTCTGTCCAGAAACATGGACACGCAATATCTCGCATCGAATATCTGGACACGCAGAGAACAGGTCCTCGTTGAATGTTTGTATTTCTTCTTTGCCGCTGACAGACGCGTTCCAGTCTTGTAAATCGGCCTGTTCGGCAAACAACGCACCGACAGCTGCCCCGTCGTGGTCATTCCATTTCCTGAAGTAGTTGTTTACCATGTCGGTTAAATACATAGTATGATGTAAATATGTATTTAATTTGTCGACAACATACGCATTTGAACATTAACATGGTGGTCGATAGTCGTCTGTGTATTTTCCAAACAACGGTCTACCTTTTTCGTATAATGTGTTCACTTGTTTGCGTCTCCACCTTTCCTGTTTCACGATCGCCTCTGTTGGTCGATAATACCGTCTGTTGTATATCATGCGTATGTTCACCGGGTTGAACGGATAGGGTGGAATCCGGAGAAGGTTGTTTGAATTCGGGATCTCCATGTGGTGTATGTATACATAGGCTACAATAAAATGTTTATGTGGTATTGGACAAACATGTTCTCTACGAGACCTTCTCGCTGGTGTCCTGAACCACTAACTCTATGTTCCCATCCTTGATCAGTTCTTCTTGTGCGTAAATTCTAAATTCGCCATCCTCATCTGGATGTAACCTGCCGATTCCTTCAATTAACCAGTCGTAGTTACCCAAGTCATGTGTGTCAATGTTGTGCTCATCCAGATAGTCTTCAATATCAATTTTCATGTTTGTTCTCGATTTATTACATCGTTTGCAGCATTTTATGTACCTGTTTATACCGAACCAAGTGGCTGAGCCAGCAACATAGTCCTTTTTGTTTTCGTCGGTTATAGTTGTCCCCTTTGGAAACAAGAGGACCTCTATATGGGTTGTTTCCATGGGTATCGGCATACCAGTGATTTCAACCGCCACATTGGGACGTCTGTATGGCTGTATGTCGATTTTTTCGTATGTATATGGGAACTTGTCAAGATTCAGTACGTTTTCTATCTTCAGAAAGCTCATGCTTGCGTTTTGCCATCCATACGAATAGTTTGCGAAGTCGCTACTATATACATCCGCATCAAAAAAAGGTGCCAATGTTCCGTTTAGTGTTTCGGTGGGTATTCTGGGCGGCAACAAGTTGTGCGAAAAACCGTCGGTGTGATTGAATATCCAGTTATAGAAAAAGCGATCCATGTTACAGTGATGAAGCCAGAACAACGGGTCGTATGCCGATATAGAAACCTCGCCCATATTGCCCCCCTTCCCGCCAATAAAGTCGTGTACGTTGTTGTGCGGTATCTCCAGCGGATTGAACTCTATCAACTTTCGGAACACGTCTGTGTAGAGCGTATTTGAGCTGAACATGGGATAGCTCTCAGAATACAACACGTTATTAAGCTCCTTGTTTGTCGCAGCGACCTTCCTGATTTCGGTGGCGTCTCTTGGCTGTAAAAACCCGTTTCTCTGGACAATTTTTTTATTGCTTTTCTCGTCATAATACGTGACATTTTCGGCCGCAAGAGGATTCTTGATCGTAATGTGTTCGTCGTCGAAGAGAACCGTTATTTCGAGTTCGTTAACAAACGAGTAATCATTGTTGTCGTTGGTTAGCCATAGATAGGGTAGTGAAATATAGTCTGTGTTTGTAGAGGTATTGTGTTTGTTTAACAGCAGTTCAAAGTTGTATATGTATGGCGTATGCCACGCTATAAATTTTGTTTCGCTGTGGGCGCAGTAAAAGGGTTCGTCTGGAGTGTTGCCTATTTTCTCAACGACCTTGGGGTCGGTTGGACACTTGACCTCGGAGTCCGCGGCATTGAAGGTGTTGCCGTGTATACCACATATTCTCGCCCAGTCATCGGATACCTCAAGGTTTCTTAAGGCTACGATAAATCTGCCGAATTCGGCGGGACTGGATTCCCTTAGATCCATAATATTTCTCCTAACATGCTTGTCCTGAATCAACTTCATATACATAGTTATTATTTTTAATTCTATATGAACAATAGTTCATGTTCAACATGTTCTCTGGGTTTGTGTTTGTTTGTTGCACAGTGATCAACGAGGCAACAATAGCGCAATCAACATAAACAGGTGTCTTCTTCTATATAAGACATCTGTTCAACCATGAGTACCAGTCACGATTCATCAGAAACCACCACATTGTCATTTGGCGGTCAACTCGCATACGCACGCCAGAGGTCTTACTTCACCAGCCACAAGTTCGCGCAACTCATGGGCATCAAGCTGCGATTGCTGGAAGATTTCGAAAATGACGTGATTGTGCCTGAGAAAAAACATGTAGCCAAGATGAACCGGTTCCTCGTGGTAAAATTATCGTACCCGATAAAAACACTGTAAATCGCTTTTTCAAAGATGAAGCCATCCCCATGTTAGCACCTTTCTGGTCACGCCACCAAGACATGCTCCTACTACGCCACCCCAAAACACGTAACCGTAGTTGAAATCAGCAACGTATTTCGTCGTAATCAAACAGTTGTGGCGTCTTCTTTTGGCAATTTCGTATCCCCACAATCCACCTAAAACGCCACCGACCAGAGAGTAAGGGGAAAGATACAAAGTGGGACGCAATGGTAAGGACGGAATATACTTGTTTGCCAGGATACTCCCCACTGGATATTGAGATCCGTGTACATTTCCAGGAACGAGTGAGTTACTTTTCAGAGTATCTCCAGTCGCATTTACCAACTCTTTGGGTGGCATGTATGTATTATACGTATACTATTACTTACAGTTTTACTTAATTGACATATCGTTTTCTTGGTCGCTGCCTACTAAAATAGACGTGTAAATTAGAAACGGACAAACCACGTCATACAGCAGGTTGTACACCGCAACATGAGTGTATAAATGTGGGTGTGAAGGATCGCATAACCAATATAATGATAATTTTACATGCCACCATTGTCCACATGTTCACAATCAACTCGACTTGCGATTCGTATACGTGATTACACTTGTACATGATGTTTGCGCGTTTCAAGTCCTTGCGACGGTCGTCGGAGAGTGACGTTTTCAAGTATTTTCTCTCAAGAGCAGTGAGAGGACAGTCATGGACGACTACGTTAGCGAAGGCGTCAAGAGATATGATGACAAGAAGAACAAGTAAATGGTACGGGTTGGTATTAAAGAGAATAATAAACCCTCCTCCGAAAATGATGATGTAATGTAACACCTGGTAGTAGTATCCCAACAGCTTGGCGGGGATTCCGATATCCGCAAAAAAACGACGAGTACGAGTATTCAGTTTTCGAATTGTGTGTTTTTTAGGTTTCATTACATCTTTGTCGTAGAAAAAAACGCCAGATATACCATATTATAGGATAGGAGAATAGTGATCGTACTCGTAAAACAACCTAAAGATTTTTGGCGGTGATTGTATATGAAAATGTTTTTTATTTATGTTGCGGGATGGGTTGTAAGCATATCGTCGTATATGTTGACACCGAACACGCCTTCACAAATGTACACCATGTCAGGTCCAAGTGGACCTCCATCCAGTCCACCCGCGTTCTATGTCGACATTCCTAAAATTAACCCACGATGGTACGTGGTTGAACAATCGAATCAGGTAAAAACCAACGTTCCGCAGAAGGTGACCATATACAACTCCCCTGTGGCCATATGGAAGGACACAGACAAACAGTATGCGGCAATTAGCGACGTTTGTCCCCATAGAGGGGCCTCATTGTCGTATGGTCGAATTGACAAACCTATCGGTTGTGTGGTGTGTCCTTACCATACATTCAAATACGATAAATGTGGCAGACTGGTACAAACCCCAGGTGCGAGTACGATGCGAGCGAATGACAATTATAATTTCAAGACGGATGTCCCTCACTACCCCATCGTCGAAAAGAATGGATGGATCTATCTACTGAATCGTCCATTATATACGATAGGTGAGCTGAAATACTACAATGATCCAAGTACTATATGGGTTGAACCCGAGGCAACAGACGAAAGTTTCAAGTGTGTGATGTTGAGCAAGATATTCAATCAAGACGCACGCACCGTCACCGAAAATTCCCTTGACATCCTTCACATCTCAGAGGTCCATTCGTTTGGCAACAAGAGGCGCCCGTTGCCAATATCCGAAAAGCTTGAAAAAATCGCAGACGGACATTATAAGTATATTTATCAGTACGAGGCAGGAGAGGATTCCATGCCATCTAAACTATTCGGAATAAAGACGTTAACTGTAGAAAACGAATATATATTACCACACACCACCGTTGCACGCGTTAGATTTGGCGAATTTGTCAACACCGTTGTGACAACCGCTTCCCCTGTTTCGCATAACACATCACGGTTGTTTGTCAAGGCCTATCGAAACAACTGGGTCTTCAACAATCCGCTCATCGATGGAGTATTCGATAAGATTACCACGGACATGATGGAGAAGACGTTATGTGAAGACAAGGGTGTGGTGGATACGATTTACGCAAAATTCCGCGACGGCAATTTCATTACGAAATACGACGAACTGGTGAGGTTATATAGAGAAGATTACGCGAGTTACGTGGACAACCAGTCGACCATATAGTCATCGTTTGGTGGATATGTTGACAATATATTAGAAATGCCGAAATGCCAAAATAGATAGTTTATTACGTAAAAAGGTTAAAGTTTTTTTTTGTGGTATACATAATGGAAAAAGACAGCAATCTTTTGAATACAGTGATGAATTGTGAACCGTGTAAATACTTCACTTGTAACAAACGCGACTTTGCAAGACATCTGAAAACAAAGCGTCACATAGAGAGAATGCCCGATTCAACTACCCAGACCAACAAGGTTGATACATCTGAAGACGATGATTCTTATCATACATCCATGCCCGATATTGAGATTATACAATCATCACCAATAGACGAATACGACGATTTTGTGTCGTCGGATGCCGACCTACTTGTTCGTAAACGAGAGTTCTCTAAAAAGGATACATGTAGTAGCGACGACAGCGACAACGACAACGACAATGACAATGACAATGACAATGACAATGACAATGACGTGTCCATGGTCCAACATGTAATAAACCTCAACGAAAACGTTGTGATTACAAATTTAGAAACGCTACCTGATGAGTGGGATCAACATGAAGAGATTCTTCCAGACGAATCTCACGACAACAAAGATGGTGAGGGTGTCGTAGATGAATCCGAAGACGAGGATGATCGTGAACCGATTTATGAGACCATATATACGAACCCAGCAGTTGCGCAGCCTTACGCTCCCGGAGTGTTTGATTTTATACTTTATGTGGGTCGTAAACTATATTCCATTATGGCGGAAATTATTTCAGACTCCTCCAGACCATTATTCCATGATAGAATATAAATCATATACCATTCTGTCAATGATTACCTGTTCAAAGGTAATCATTCACAATACACATTGTTAGCTATTCTATCGTCATGTATTTCGCATATTGTCCCACGTATCAGACCAAACAACTGTTTCAAACGTAACCATGTTGGTGGACGCATCGTATCGCACGTTGTCTATGTCGTTGGTCATCAAACTATTTAGGATACTTGCGCCAATCCGGGTTGCATTTTCTGGGGACAGCAGCGACTGTTCTTCACTGGTGTCTTCCGAGGATGAAGTATGTGACGTCCGGTGTAGTGCGTTTTGTATAGCATCCACAAGAAACGTGTCGATCGTAGTATCGTCGACTACCTCTTCGTCTGTAGGAGAGGGGATATGGTGGGGTTCTACAACAGACGACGGTTCGTGGGGTTCATTCGATGGAGAGTCCGATGTAACCGTTGGAGACATGTCTTCGTCTGAAGGTGGGATGTCATATGATTCTTCAGGTAGATATGTTCGGATATCGTATCTACACACGGGACATTTCACATTTGATTGAAACCATCGTGATAACGAAGAGGGTGTAAATACGTGTCTACATGGAATAATCTGAGTAACCACCGCCGCCGAGGAAAATGTTTCAAGTGAAATGGGACACTGTTGATTAAGTGGGTTTTCGATTTCAGAATACACTGTATCGGTGGTCGCGTTCTGAATTTGTTGTTCTGTTGGTGCTACAGTGACCGGTTCGTTGAACGTATTCAGTAGTTCAGTTGTCAATGTCTCAAAGAACGATGGGTTGGTGCGTCGTCGACGAGTTGTTTCCAACGAAGTGGTATTGGATAGAGATAACTGGTCAATAAGATCGTCGATAGACGGACTCGGCTGACGGTGCTGAGACGCGTCTGTACGAGGTTGATATCGCTGTATCGGTGTACTGCGTATAGAGGACGCGGATGTAGACGAACCCGTTATAGGTTGTTCCGTATTCGGTTGTGTCCAGATACCGTCATGTGACCCAGATGCCTGACGGTGGCCAGATTGTCTAGAGGGGGTCGGATAGTGAGTATTTGATGTTGGGTGTAATTGTTCAATGCTGTCAATGTGATAATATCTCCCGTTGATGAATGCATAATTAGAATTTAATGGGGGTACATTTACCGAGGGTGGTCTATTTGCGGCCGATGGATTGGTGTAAATCTTATCATATAAAAACTCGATATGTTGTAATATGGAATTGTAGAGTTGGGTGTGTGACTCTACGAGAAGCCGAATATCAGTCGTGTTGAGGTGTCGATTGTATCCATACCCGTTCAGTCGTCTTGTGAGGTATGCTATGTTTTTTCGTATCTCATGGAGATGTCTGTATTCCATGTCGATGTGACCATATATATTTTCGTTACTGTTCATTATACTATAATAACTATATAAAAAATGTTTAAATACATTACACAGTATAACTCATTGAAGATGGCTGTCAATAAATATAAGAACAAAGGTCTTTCGGGATTATCGAATCTAGGGAACACCTGTTTTGTGAACACTTGTATGCAAATATTATCACATACTTATGAACTCAACGACCTATTTGAAGATGGTTCGTACAAAAAGCGTTTAAACGATGTACATGATTCAGCGCTGTTTGTTGAGTGGGACAATCTGCGTACATTGCTATGGAATGAAAACTGTATTGTTTCTCCAGGTAAGTTTATCAAGTCTGTTCAGAAACTCTCCGCGATAAAAAACATACAACAGTTTACCGGGTACGCACAAAATGACTTGCCCGAGTTCCTTCTTTTTATTGTCGATGTTTTCCATAACGCACTGCGACGTGAGGTCACCATGAACATTGTGGGCAAAGAAGAGACAAAAAAAGATAAGCTGGCAACCGAGTGTTTTGAAATGGTGAAGAAGATGTACACAAAGGATTATTCTGAAATATGGAACCTTTTCTACGGAATTCATGTGTCGCAGATACATTCTATCCAGTCGGACAAGCTTCTTGCCCGTACACCCGAGCCGTTTTTCATGGTAAACTTGCCTATCCCGTCCGATAACAAATCGCCTTCGCTAATCGACTGTTTTGATCTATACGTAAACGGCGAACAGCTTACGGGCGATAACGCATGGTTTAACGAAAAGAAGAACAGAAAGGAGGAAGTAGTGAAGAGTCTGAAATACTGGAGCCTCCCTAAGCTACTATGTATCGACTTTAAACGATTCAACGAACGAGGTGTAAAGAACCAGAAACTTGTCTCGTTTCCGATCGACAATTTGGATTTGTCGGCATATGTTATCGGATACAAAAAACATACCTATGTGTACGACTTGTATGGTGTAGCAAACCACAGTGGGGGAACTCTGGGTGGTCATTATTTTGCGTACGTAAAGAACGCAAATGGCAAATGGTATACGTTCAATGATACAACTGTCTCCGAGATACCCAATATTGAAAGTATCGTTACACCGAAAGCCTACTGTCTTTTCTACCGAAAAAGAGAGTAGTGGTGATTTTATTTTAACTGTTTATATATATTAATGATGACGAACAACGATACCCAGGGCGACGGATACAATGATGACATTCTCCAGTTTGCGGGAAATACACTATTTAGTGGCGGATCCCTTCTGATACTCTTTATCGCACTTATCGCTATCGTTATTTTATTTTCCACTTTAGGAAATGATGTTTCCAATACATATTCCATTCAGCAAAGCGACGATACCAAAACAACCAACCTGTTTCTTATTATGTTTGTAGTGATTTTGTTGATTATAGCAATTATGGGCGGTATTCGGTATTTTTTCGGTACATCAATATACGCTTCGGTGAATAATCTGTTTGCGTCTGATCCAGAAATAGATATCGTAATTGATCACAAAACAGTGCCCGAGCCTGACGGCGATGATGAACAGACGGACGATGAAGAGGATCCGTCGAGGTCAACTGGCACAATACCACAGGAACAAGTGTTCAATATACCTGGCAATTATTACGGCTACGAGACTGCCAAGAATATGTGTACTGCGTATGGTGCCAGACTGGCTTCATATGACGAGGTAGAAGACGCGTATGAAAATGGCGGAGAATGGTGTAATTACGGATGGTCTGATGGACAGATGGCTCTTTTCCCCACACAAAAGGGAACCTATGACAAGCTACAGAAAATACCTGGCCACGAGAACGATTGTGGGCGTCCTGGGATCAATGGAGGATACATGGCAAATCCACATGTGAAATATGGTATCAATTGTTATGGGGTGAAACCACCGATCGATGACGATGAGAGGTTTTTAATGGAGAACAGTTCCCCGTATCCTAAAACAAAAAGAGATGAAGCGAGGGAAAAAGAGGTCGAAATACTGAAGAAGTCTTTGGGAAATGTCCTCGTATCTCCATATAACCGCGACAATTGGAGTCGTTATTAATCATGGAGCTGTGATCTGTAGAATAGTGAGTTTCTGACTCGTGTTTCCGCATTGAAAAGGGTCTTCCATAACATAATAACCACATGTCGTATCTTTTCTTATTTTTTCTCGAACCATCGATATTTTCTCGGCTGTGTCGAACACAGATACATGGGTACCATACTTGTTTTCATACGTTATATCAAAAACGTCAACGAGGGTTGGAAAGGCGTTGCGGTATATATGTACAATACTGTTCGGTCTGTAGAACGGGGTGTACGAAACACCCTCTACATCATGAGGATATTCGACAATCTCCACATCGTACCGCACATTCTTCTTGTAGTAATCATCATATTGTTTCATGTTCGTTGCTATATTATAATATCTTGTATTTATCCATTGAATTCATTTTTACGTACTAATAACGATTGTACGTAAAAATTATACGGTGTTGCGGTTGCTCTTTGTTTTGCGGTGGGTGGTGGTTCGCTTCGTCTTCTTCGTGAGATTTTTCTTACGGGACATGGTAGACGCATCCACAAGCCCCAGGAGCTTCTCGTAAAGATCGTCGTCTATTTCGAGTGTGGTGTCCTCTTCCTCGATGTCCGCATGGTAACGGTCGCTCTTTGTAGGTGCGTAGTATATACCCATGGGTACCGTTTTGTTCCTAAATATGTCCGCGACCTGGGACGTGTTGTCTACGTGGTTGTTTGACGTAGTATATGTCACGAACGGTGACTGGTTACGTTTCATAAGCGTGGAATCAATGCGAAATCCACAGCTTGTAATGTCCCCGTTTGGTTTTTTACAGAAGACAAAATCATCTTGAGTATATATCGGAACTGATCCGGTTATATCGTCGAGTAGTATATCATGTGGCATATATATTATGAATAGCGTTTTATTTCAGGAACCATCTTTATTTCCCTGTGTTCCTTTAGGTATTGAATAATTTGCGCAACCTGTGTTTCGTTGCGTATAATATTCGACAGCGACGACTGAACATACTTGAATGTCAAAGGAGCGGTCACTTTTGTGTTCGCAAATTTTAATTTTCCATCGCTGATCTGGAGGGTTTTGTTACATAGGTGTGAGTCAAAATTGTCTCCGCCTACGATTTTGTCGGACAACCGCGTCCGTTTTTCCTTGATTTCACGGATCTTGTCGTTGTACACCTTTAACTGATTGTCCAGCGCAACCCATTCTTTAATATTGTCTTCGAAACTCATTTTGAAGTATAGTGACAAAATAAATGACATAAATCACGCTAATTGATGAATCAAATTGTCGTGATTAAAATATGTGATATCCGACACGTATGTGCTGGTCTGGTGTATACGTGTAGTAACTATTCAGGTGTCTGCTCTATTCTTACCTTCGCATCGTTCTCCTTCTCCTCTTTGTCTTTCTCTTCTTCTTCCCGAAGGCATTATGAGCAGCAAGAAGACCAAAGGGTACAGCTGCAGTAGAGACAATCTGTCCGAACATACCGCCCTTGCGAGATTTACGAGATTTACGAGATTTACGAGATTTACGAGACCTACGCGTCTTTCTGCGTCTTCTTCCTGCTCGCTGGATCAAATCCAATGAGGTGGGTGTAGGTATCTGTGATTGAGGGAGAATAGTAAATGAATTACCCTGTGTTTTTGAATTAATATCGAACACCGTATTGTACTGCTGATTCTCGTCACCGTATAATGATTCCACGTATGGACCTCCTCCTTCAGCCCCAGCACCTTGTGTAAACGTAGCAGAGGTACCAGCAGGGTTCATTCCAAGCGAATACCCTCCACGCATTCCTTTTCTGTTAGACCCCGTGCGTTTTCTATGTCTTTTCGTGGTTTTCGCCATTACTATACACTACTAATAGATAATTTATTTTATATGAACATTCCTAAAAAAATACACAAGCATGATTAGGTTGACGATTACGAGGATTGTCATGGTGACGAGGATCATTAAGACAACATATATATAAGGTCGCAATTCAAAAAGAAGGGTTTCCATGATAGGACTCATCAGTAACTTCATATCGGTCTTAATGTCGTCTCTCTGGAGCATATCTAAACATTGACGAAACAAAGAGTTGTTCTTCATACAATAGAAACATAAAAACGCATTCTTCTTTTTGCGTGTTAATACACTTAATAAAATGTGATGATGCAATAATGGACAATAGTAGCAACAACATGCGGAATAGCAGCATCGTTATCCCATCTCCAGAATTTGATTTCGACCGGATCCGGTTAGCCGACCCTATCTCTATTCAAGGAGGTTCTTACTTCACCAAAATACAGTGTGACAGCATTCCGTTATACATCCAAACACCTAAATGTATCACCAAACAAGGGTTTGTGAAAAGCGGGAAAAAGATATATAGCGATCTGGTATTCAACAACAACGATGAGACATTTGTACAGTGGTTAATTGACCTAGAGACGCGATGCGAAGAACTCATTTACCAAAAATCAAGCGACTGGTTCCAAAACCCACTCGAACTAGATGACATTGAAAGTGCTTTCAATCCCTCCGTGAAAATACACAAAACAGGTAACTACATTCTACGAACAAACGTAAAGTTAAACTCGCTCACGAATGAACCCCTGTTAAAGTTGTACAACGAGAACGAACATGTCCTTACGATGGACGATGTCATACCCGACACAAACATTATCGTGATTCTTGAATTGAAGGGTGTCAAGTTCACGACACGCAACTTTCAGCTCGATGTAGAGATGAAGCAGGTGATGGTGCTCAACAAAGATATTTTTGAAAGCTGTCTCATAAAAACTACACAGCTCGCACCCGATACAGATACAGATACTTCTTTAGGGGAATCTGTCGCAGCACTCCAGACAAGCGATACCATAGATACCTTGTCGAAACCAGCGGCGGATGGCGTAAGTGATGAAATAGATACAATCGACGAGGTGGAGGTAAGTTTAGGAAAGATAGACACATTAAATACTGAAGACGTGATGGGTCAGTTGGATACTCTAGATGTGGGAGTGGACGACACAAAGAACGACCTGATAGATGTGGGGGGAGTGAATCAAGAGAATAACGATAGCGATGGGTATAGCGACTCCGACGAAGATAGCGAAAATAGCGAAAATAGCGAATACGACGAACCTATTGCGAAACTTACACTTGGAGACGATATCAACCTGGACACCGTTGAGACGATTGGGGCGATTGGTAGGTCTGGGAAGGACAATGTAGAGGAACATGAACAGATCGCCACTGCGAATATATTAAGTGAAACCAAACCACAGCTCGTTGATAGAACAAATGATATTGTTGGCGACGTAGACACCATTTTATTACAAGATACCAGTAACAATATTGCTGAACTCATCGATGATATAGAGGATCTCCCTGTTCGTGGCGATGAGGTTATCCAAGCATCAGTATCGAGTCTTGCTGAAGACAAACTGGTCGACGATATACTTGAAGATATTAAGCCATCTTCATTCGAAGACCTACAAGAATACAACGTCGATACCGACCTCGCCGACGGCGACGTTATGAGCTTGAAAAAGCCGAGCGAGTACTATTACGAATTGTATAAACAAGTTCGGGAAACAGCCCGCCAACAAAAGAAAAGTGCCTTGGAGAGTTATCTACAAGCAAAAAACATTAAGAATACATATATGCTCGATGACATATCTGATACAAGCGACGATGTACAGTATATAGACTCGGATATGGAGGAAGACGCAGCCGAAGCCGATTGATTTAATGGGCATCGATCATCGATCTCGCAAAAGATTCTCTGAAATTAAGGAGAATCTTTTGTAATCGGTTTAAATTATAAGGGGCATGGATACCTGCTTCAAATAAATGTATCTGGAAAATTATTTTATCATTAGTTTTATATATAAGATGGCATCTTTACAGAACGTATTCAAGGGTAAAGGAGTAGGAACACTTGTAGTGTTATTTTTAATTCTATTCGGTGCCTATTACTTTGCTAGTTATTTAACATCGAAGGGAAGCATTGGTTCCGAATATATGGGCTCGAGCATGCCCTCTGCGTATGCCAACAGCTCAAGTGGTGCTGGTGCTGGTGCTGGTGTTCAGCCTGCTCAGCCTATGGGGGAAAACGCAGTATACTCCTCCGCAAATGGAGCACAAACCAGCATGCCTCTTGCCCCGTCGTCATGTAGCACGGCCAATATTCAAAATCCCTCTGAGCTTCTCCCCAAGGCCGAGGGAGGGAACGACCAGTGGGCGCAGCTGAATCCTTCTGGACAAGGCGAGCTTGCGAACGTAAACTTACTTAAGGCAGGATACCATATCGGCATCGACACCATCGGACAGTCTCTTCGCAATTCCAATCAGCAGATTCGTTCTGAGCCAGCCAATCCCCAGCTATATGTTGGTCCCTGGAACAACTCTACTATTGAACCCGATTTCATGCGCCCTCCTCTCGAGATTGGTGCGGGTGCTTCTCAATAAATATGTACACTACGATAGTCCATCGTGCGTCGATGTAACCCAATCAATTGAGTAAATAAAAATAACGTATGACGTATACATTATTTTTATTCGATGTACTATTCTACACCATTTCACACAAGACAGGTGGAGTACGACATGGACTCGTAGGTGTCATGTTCCCGTTACATTTCGTCCTGACGTCCTTCAGAGGTGTGGTTGTGTCTATATATAGAGGTTTCTTCCATATAGAATACCATCCATTTTCCAACATCGACTCTGATGTCATCGTTCTTTTGTCCACAACCCTCGTTGTACATGCTGTTTCCATAGCACACGCAACCCGCGTCCCTACTTTTTGGCATACATGTGACATACTTGATAATTATCTATTTAACTACTTACCATATATCATGTGAATTACAATCATTTTTATTTGATAAATTACCTATTTATTATAATGTAAATGGAGTATATACCACTATGTATGCCACGTCGTGTGTGTACGATGCGTTGTATGGAGGATCAACTACGATGAAAGGAGGCGCAATGAATACGGTAGATGTCATGACTGTACTGAATAGCAAAAAGGAGTTTCTGTTGAAAGTATTTGCCACATTGATTTCTCAAGAGAGTCTTACCTACTATGTAATGACTCGTTATAATCGCGAAAAAGACAAGTCGAAAACGGTACCGAAGACGTGGGTACTTGTGGTTGCGTCTTTTGCGATCATTCTCATGATATCACTTGTACCGATGAGCATCTACCTGAAATTTGGACTCTTTACCCTGTTTTCTGGCGTGATCGGTGTTTTGTTTTCCGATCTGATGCGGGTAGTCGACCCCAACATTGTTCAGATGGCGGTGCTGGGCACCATTGGCATCTTTGCGTCATTCTTTCTAGTGGGAGCGGGACTTCTGATTTCGGGCATTGCGTTAGGTGTCCGAACAGGACTTTTCCTCCTTTTTTCTCTCTTGCTTTTGATAGTTGCCATGGTCGTGTCCTACTTTACAGGCGAGTATGCAAGTAGTTATCGATTATTATCCGGCATAGGTCTCTTCATATTCTCCGCATATATCGTGTACGACACCAATAAAATATTACAGAAGGATTATCGCGGAGACTTCGTCACTGCGTCGCTGGATTATTATTTGGATATGATCAATATATTTATACGTTTAGTAAACTTTAATCGCGGCTAGTTATATAGCAGACATGACAAGTAACATTTTAGGATTCGCAATTATGGCGGTGATTCTTTTGCTGGCTTTGAAAATATACTACGAGTCGGACGCATTCAACTTGAAATGTATTATCTCGTCCGTAGACGGAAATAAATATTGTGTTCGCGAAAGAGAGAAAATGGAACTTGCTGCCAATCTGTTGGCAGAGGTCACGCGCAACTGTAAGATGCTTGTTTATTATATGAAAAAGAAATATCCCGACGACGAACGGGTGAAACGCTTGGTAGAGGGGTTCAACCCAAAGAGTATTTCTGAAACACTGCCTACGAGCGAACTCACAGCATACAGCGAAAACAAGGGCGAGAAACTGGCGTTCTGTTTGAACAAAAAGAAGAAGGACGACACCAAACTCATCGATTTAGATACCCTCACGTTTGTGAGTCTTCATGAACTGGCGCACATTATGACAAAGTCGATAGGACACAAGCAAGAGTTCTGGGGGAACTTCAAATTCCTCCTTGAGAACGCAAAGGACGCAAAGATATATGCTCCGATAGATTATAAAGAAAAGCCCAGCGAGTATTGTGGTATGACCATCACAGATAATCCATACTATGATATGTAAATTACATGGAACATGGTATATTCAAATACATAATAACCCAAATATATAATAAACGATTTATTATATATAGAATATACATGAACATTCACAAAGTCAATTATTTAATAGGTGTAAACAGGATACAAAAAATACATGTCTTTTACGGAGAAACCACCACGGATCTTACCGCACTTTTCGCAAAAGACCCCACAAACCAGATATTTGACGGTATATTTAACGAGGCTGAACTGAATTCCATAAAGACCGAATCTATCGAGGTCGCCTTCTCAAAGCAATATATACACACCGACGATTCTGTTGGGACCATAAAAGCGAAGGTCATGCACGAACTTGACAACACCTCGTCGATAGACGAAATATTTATGTTTTGTACCAAGGAGTACACAATCAATACAACTCTTATCTACAATGCGCTCACCCAGAACGGACGTATACCCCTTACCCGAACGAGGCTGGATTGCTTCTTCTTGAATGTTGTAAAAGACCTTCACAAAAATCGTACCACGATGACGATGCCAGACAAAGAGGTGTATACCTACAGCGACCTCCTCGACCTTGATCTGGACGGGAAAAAGGTATGGGTCAACTCCCCACTGGGCAAACGCCACGTTATCCAGGACAAGCAATATCCGTTTGTCTGTAACCCGTTTGAATTTCGCCAAGAGGACAGTACCACCGAAAAACTTATCCGCGAAAATATGTTGACCTTAAACAACAATCTATTACTCAATAGCGGGTCCATAATCCACAACAATTTGTATTTGTGCTTGGCCAAGGACATCTTACTGTACCGCGACTCACCATCCGTCATACACACCTATTATCCACTTCTGTACGTGCGCGACATCCGCAATATCGATATGCTGGACGACGCGCGACCGAGACTCATAGAAGAGTCAAAGACCAAGTTTACACCCAATATTTTTAACGGCGTAGATTTGTTTTACAATATACACAAAGGCAGCGACAATAAACTGAGCTATACAGCAAAAGGCATACGCTCGATACAACTGGTTATTCGACAGATGTATTCCCTGAAAATACCAACCGACGTACTGTTCAAAATATTCCATGCGTCAAAAGACATTCCTTACGTTAAATATAACCCGGGAGAAGGACAAGAAAAACTCGTTCGTCTGTACGCAAACAAAACCGCGACAGACGGTAGAAAAATTCCCTACCTGACAAAATCGAAGATACGAAATTTCACAAAGACGGTGACCCCAAGAAGTCGATGTATTGCTATTTACTTTGAGGACTTGAACGCACATTGTACCTTTACCGACCAAGGAGACATATCCGTGTCTATCCCGTTTCACGAGCCGGTAAACGAGACTCAGTTGGATGCTATGTTGTTCGAAAAACTCAACCCGAAGTTAGAGGTGTTTCAGGAGTATCTGGCGCAGCACGGATACAGTATAAGTATTTACAACGGACTTCGTCACGCCACAACGGACGTCAAGGATATGAACTACGAGACGTCTGTCTACATAAAGAAACCGTTCCAGATCTCCGATTTTCGCGGTTGCGTGTCCAGTCTATTTGTTCTGGAGTCAGATAACATACGCGACGGGATTATGGCGCGATACAAAAGAGTGGCCAATTTCAACCAGATGACAAGCATGGAGGCGTTCATTGTGGAAAAGCAAAAATCAGGACTCGACTACCGAGGGATTGTGACGCAGCTTGTCGACACGTACCCCAACATCACACAAGACGACGCGATCGATCTGGTTGGTAAGATTGCGAGTGAAATGCAGGTGGAGCGCGGTGTCCGCAAGAACGTGATTGACTTGAAGGCAAATCCTGGATTCCGTACACAATTTACCTTTGACGCAATTTCGAGTCAACTACGTGTGACAGTGAGTAACATAGACGATATCCGGTATTTACAGGTGATTGCCATCTACCTGGATTCCCTGATTCAATTGACCCAGTTCAAAACCAAACTGGGTGTCATGCCGAAAAAAATAAAATCCGTGTGTTCTGGAAAAGAGTTAGAGGATGTAGTGTTTGACGAGGTGGTTCCCGAAATGGATAAGTCGTATAACGAGCGCATAGAAGAAGCAGAAGAACTTGACGGTGTAGACAAACAAAGCGAATACGACGAAGATGGTGTGGAGGTGATAGGGTCCGAAGTAGTTGTCACCGACGAAGTTGTTGGCACCACCATGGGGGAGGACGCAAAGGGACCGGACGATGAAGAAGAGGAATACACGGAAGATGCGCTGGACCTTTTTTTCGGAGAAGACGAGGAAAGTGACGAAGAGAGCAGCGAGGCATCATCCCGTTCGACTGGCGGAGGTGCGAAGGGTGGCGCGGGTGTTGTGGAAAACGACGAAAACGAGGAAAACGACGAAAACGAGGTCAGGGACATAGAAGGATTGAAATTGAACAACCCGTATTACTTTCAGAAACGAATGCAGGACCGCGACCCCGTTCTCATCATGACCGAAAAAAAGGGGAAATACAAGGAGTATTCCCGCGTATGCCACGAAAACGTCCGCAGACAACCTGTCATTCTCACCCAAGGAGAGCTGGACAAGATTCACAAGGAACATCCGGGATATTTGCGAGAAGATAGAGACGTTGTCAAGTACGGGTCTACGCCCGATAAACAGTATTATTACATATGTCCTCGGTACTGGGACCTGAAAAGAAACACGATTGTCACCCCAGACGAAATCAAGAAAAACAATCTCGAAGACAAGATTATCCCCCTCAAGGCGAAAACGGTTCCGAAAGGAAAATATATATACGAATTCACCAGTCCCGGGGACGGTTCGCAGACACCTTACCCAGGTCTTACCCCAGACAAACATCCCGACGGTCTATGTTTGCCGTGTTGTTTTAAAAACTGGAAACCAGATAGCCAGGTAGAAAGAAAGAAACGCCTCTGTTTGGGTAAAGAAGTGGCAAGTAAACCCAAAACAGAGAAGGACGACTATATTTTGGGACCTGGAAAGTTCCCACTTAACCAGGATAAATGGGGCTACTTGCCCACCAATATCCAGGTCATCTTGAAACATAAACATACGGAATGTGTATTTGGAAAACCATGCGTGCTTCGTCACGGAGTAGAGTCAAACAAACATCAGTCGTTTATTGCGTGTATTTCCGACGCACTTTACTACGTAAAACGCGGAGGGGTCGTACCCACCATACGCGAAATGAAAAACACGATTGTGTCCACAATGACGCTGGACAATTTCCTGACGTTTCAGAACGGAAATCTGGTAACGGAGTTTTACAATGCGGAGAAGAAGGTAGACGTGTCCCAGCCGAAATACCGCGAGAGCCGATTGTATGCCAGAACAAAATCCGACACAACCAAGAAGGTCTTCTTTGAGAAGGCATGCAACTCGTTTGAACAGTTTGTGGCCTTTCTGAACGATGACGATGCGGTGATAGATTATACGTATTTGTGGGATCTTGTGAGCACGCCGCACCCATCGCTTTTTGAGAACGGTATCAACTTGGTGATTTTCAAGTCACCGCACACCGACACAACCGACAACTTGAATCTTGTCTGCCCCACCAACCATTATACGAGCAGAACATACGACCCCAGCAAGCCCACGCTTATTTTGTATAATGAGGGGGAATATTACGAACCGATTTACACGCTTATTCGAACATACAACGAGAAGAAACAGGAGATAAAAGGCGTGATTCAACTTTTCAGAGACGGAGACGCGAATTTGAGTCCCGAAATAAAGTATATTTTCGAACTTATCATCAAACCGTTCTATGAGAAGATGTGTAAACCCATGGCGAGTATGCCGCGCATATACCAGGCAAAACACCCCATTTTGCTCGACAACCTGATTGAATTGTGCGTCGACCACAGATATACAATCAAAAAACAGGTCGTCAACCTTCAAGGCAAGGTGGTCGGGCTCTTTGTGAAGCTGGCATCCATTGACATGACGGGCATGATTCCATGCTACCCGTCCGCGATAAACAACAAATACGAATACGATTTTGTACTGGAAAGCTATTTCTGGAAGGATTATCGCAAGACCACATTGTTTCTCCAGAACGTCAAGAAGGACACGCATGGTATGATACCCTGTTCGCCCGTGTTTAAGGTGATTGAAGACGAAGTTGTTGTGGGTATACTCACTGAAACGAACCAGTTTGTCCAATTGTCGACCCCAGAACCAGTCTCGAACATCAACGACACGCTCAAGGAAATGAGGAATAGCAATTACGTTGTCAACAAAGACGCAGGTGTGTTGAAGGCAAGCGACGAGGTGATTACCCAAGACAACGGAGTGGATGTGGAAAGAGAAGAGTTTGTGAAGAAGGTGAAACTGGAAACCAGGTTCTACGAGGCGTTTCGAAACACGATCAAGGTCTTGTTGAACGAGACAACACATTCTAAAGAACGCGAAGACATTGAAACCATTGTCACGTCTATGGGTATCATGTACAGTCCGAAGTTGAAACGGGTGGATGAGCTTCTGCGAAACCTGGTGGGGGATATGGCGCTGTTTGTGAAAGATTACAATTATAACGTCATTAGCGAGATCCACACATGTATCACAAAAAAGGATGCGGACAAATGTAGTGCCCAGTCGCCACTGTGTTCGGTTGTCTCTGATGGAAAATGTCAGATTATCTTACCGAAAACCAATCTGCTGAACGGAATAGACAACGAGAAGAACTACTTCTTGCGGATGGCAGATGAGCTTATTCGATACAAACGCATTCAGCAGTTTATGTTCCGACCGCAGGTATATCTGTCGTTTGGGAAGGTAGACTATTCCATCAACGACGATGAGCTGGTGATCCTTCAGTCCATGTTGAACGACGAATTCTTCGACGGAATCATAGGATCGCATTCCAATCCATATGCCAGGTACAATACATACGACACCGCAACGCCCTCTATAGTAGAGTCCTATAGCAACGAAGCGAAGGTGTAATCGAACCAGGATATTTGTTCATGTATCATTTCGAGGGATGACACATGAACCATGAATTATACCGATGGGATGGTAAAGTGAATATCAGGCGAATGTTGATTGTTGGGGAAATCAAGTGGCGTGGGGAAGGTTTTTTTCACAGGGGAAATATCAAAGTCCTTCTCCCCGAATAAGGATTTCCTGACGTAGGTAATTTCCATAACCTCGGGCAAAACAATAGGGTCATGATGAGGTGTTTCAATTTTCACAGTGCCGTCGTATGTTCGTCCAGACGGTAAATGAGATGGGATATCTTTGTCGCAATAATTATTACCATGAATATGTATAATATAATGCGTTTCTGTCAGTTTTTTCAACATGTTACACCTATACTTGTCAAATGGCCAGTGAACTTCTAACGCAATCTGGCTTATCTTACTCAATTCCTCGGTTGTCATGGAATCGATCCAGTTAAATTCGGACCCCTCGATATCCATTTTCAAGAAGATGTTCGTATAATCTTGAATGTATGATTGTAGGTTTGTTGTTGTCTCTGAATTAGCACTTCCAATGTTCTTGCGAACCCACTCTATGTTGTTGCGGTGTGGGGGAATATTATCAATTGTACCGTCAAATGCAAGACACGAGAGGTTTCCATATTTATCTAAAAACGCGTCTTCGAATCCGATATCTCCTGCTATACCACATGAAATAAACCTGTCGTATTTTAACCCATCTGCTATGACATACCCACCGTCTCCCTGATTGCCTACTCGCACGAGGGGAAGTGGAACCGAATGTGAAATCAGTACAGTATGGTCGAAACACGAAAGCTCATCTTTCCTGTAATGGTTCCATGAAGTATCATTGTCATGAGTAATTTCCGTAGTAGATAATGGTATATTTTTTACAGACCAGTAATGTGTAAATAGAATACGATTGTTTTCGTCGATTATATGGTCATATCCGCCGTCCATTCTAACCTCAGAATATAGCATTGCGTGATATTTTTGATGTTTTTTCTGAAAAATAGTATATATGTCTCTACACGCATAATGGATATCTTCAGTTAATAACGCGTCATCAAATTTGTACATATTATACAACGCTTCTTTTATGATGTTATTTTCTGGACATACTCCCAATACACCTTGGAACAAGGCACCGGGATGGGAACTAGAGTTCACCGAGACAAATTGGTATTGTTTTACAATAGAGTGAATATCCTGGTATATCATTGCGTCAGAATCAATATACACGCCACCCTTTAGATAGAGATAGTAGTATCGAAATAAATCAGATTTATGACACCCATGTGTAAACGAATGAAACTTCTCGCATATATGCGGTAAATCGGGAATAGGATTCGTTTTAAAAAAATCTAATATATCATCGTCAGTAAAATGTATATATGTCCACCCCTTACACTGAGCCATCAACATATCAACCTCCTTCGGGTTTGGTTTTGTTCGCGACGTCTGAATCAGTGTATTTGGTATGGAAGGTTTGTTTACCACATATCTTACATCATGGTGTGGGGAATTGTACACATGAATCGACAACGGTAACAGACTATATTTTTCAATATACATGTCCCATAATCCATGTAAATTTTCAAAATCATAGTCATCCATAATCAGGATTGTCCCATTGTTGGACATTCTGTAACTGTTCACAATATCGCTTATTGCGACCTCAGACGAATGACCACCGTCAATATGTATCAACTGATATGTATCGGAAAATTTCGGCAGGGTTTGCGTACTGTCTCCAATATGAATACTGATTCTATCGCCGAACGTCTCTTTTAATTTATTATAACATGGCATCGTGTATGAATGCTCGCCTAAATCAAAGCACGTAATCCGCATCTTATCGTTGGTGAGAAGCATAAGTAAAGCAGAAAACCCAGCATTGAATCCGATCTCCATTACGTTTGTGATGGTCTTGTTCATAACAAGATTGCTTATGTTCTTGGCCTTATCTAAGAATACATTAGTATATTCAGTGGTATGGTGAAGCATAAATATATTCCCTTCAAGTGGTTCGTTGCATCCATATATGATAGGTAAAAGATGTTGGTTGATGTATTGTTTTGCCTCTTCTATTTTCTGGGAAATATGAATATCCTTTATACGTTTCATGTAGTCGAACATAATTGATAATTTGTTAGTATATATACCCGGACCTCCAGGAAAGTGGTAGATAATCATATCCGAGTAAAGAGTGTCATTGGTTATTCCATGAAGTATGCTTTTTACATAGTGATTTAGCTGCTTGTTATCATACCTATTATATTTGAAGGCATTATATACAAAATATGGTTGGTCGTAACAATCAAACGCATGTGGTCGTTTCCAAATGTCCTGGCGAATGTATTCAAACAACGTTAACATATCATCGCAATTTTTAAATGCCATTATACCTGTGGAAAAACCTGTTTTATCTTGGTACATGTTCACATCGGTTCCGAACAGTTTCAGCCCCCAGTAGTCTCTTTCATCACGGATGTCGCCTTCTCCCATCACGTATAACATATCTTCTTGAACCATGTTCCATATAGGCGTTATATCGGATCTGATAATAACATCAGTGTCTACATACAGAATTTTTTCGTAGTTCTTGACAGATCCCAGATAAAACAGGTCCAAACGCGATTTACATGCTTTATCTATATTATCTATACCATCATTGATTTCAAACACGATCTTGTTTGAATATAAATGATGTTGCTTTATCATATTCATGAATGCGGTTGATGTATACACCAGAATGTCTGTATCCTCATCTAAGTGTGCATAGGTATAAATACTTTCAAGCAACAAGTATAACATGTCGACATATTTTACGCTGTTAAACACACACGTAAATATACATTTTTTCCCCATAATACAGTGAACCTGTATTATTTTGTACATATATAAACGTATTCTCCAATCTCACAATAAAAATGAATTCAATCGTTTCATACAATATAATTACACAGCCATGATTATTATATTGCTATAAAATATGACAAAAAACTCTACATGTACCGAGAAAAAACTAGAAAACTTCGGAAAAAAACATTTCACCTACATCAACCAGATGTTTGGCGACAGTGGAGTAAGGTCTATTATTGCCGAAGTGTATCCGAACAGTTGTTACGAGTTCAACGTGGAGAAGGCAAGTTCTGGTTTTGAACACAATACAGAGCATCACAATATATACGACAAAAACAAAAAGAAAATTATATGTAGCACCAAGATGAAATGTAATGGAAAAATATGCCAAGACATACGAAGAGACGTGAACGATACACTATGTCAATCATATTCGCTCTTGATATATTTCGACAAAAAGATGCCCAAAACGCGGAGGGACCGACAGATGGCCATGATTCAATTGTACCGCGAAATACTTGATAACAAGACATTTGTTAACAAGTTAGATGACGAGATTCTATCCAACAATGATAATGAAGGGTTGTGGTCAGACTTTACCAAAGACAGAGAGGGAACCGTTTCCCTGAACATGGACAAGCAAACCGTCATGCGTAACCTGCGCGACGTGTTGAATAAGTGGGAGGAATATGGTTATATGTATTTCATGGGAAAAGGTCATTGTCAATGACCGTGTCAATGACCGTGACCACAACCATAACAACAATTTGTATGTACTGTATTTTCGTTGGTATATGTATCCCATTCCTCTCGCATTTTCTGTTGGAAGAATACAAAGTCGGCATCTGAATCAGGCTCATATTGGGCAATGTGTCCGTCGCTTGAGATATAATCGAAATAGTCGTAATGTTTGTCATCGCTCTTGCTGTACATATAACACTGAATAGTGATACATGTTTGGTTGTTCGTGTCCAGGTTCTTTAGTTTATGGATCTGATTCAGATGTCCACTTAACCAGGTAATATCGCCTTTTTCGAAATCAACCACACCAAACGGAGGGACTTTATCAGGCTCGTCCGATAAAAACGGATACAAACTCACGTTGATTTTTCCATGTAATACGCGTATAATCGCATCCGCACCCGCGTGATTGTGTATGGGAGAATAATGTCCTACCGGCCATATTTCCAATACATACGGTATACCTGGCGATTCACCATCGTTGTCGCCCATGGTAATGCGCAAATAGGTCTCCTTAATATTCGGCTCGGCAGGATTGAATTCGTTCTTCTTCTTTTGAAGCGTCTCATAACACCAACAACCTGGCGTGGCGATGCTATGCTCGATCGCATTGGAAAACTCGGGAAATGACTCGTTGTCTAGTATGAATTTTTTACCCGACACACAGCCATACAATTGTCTGGCAACAGTTGGGAGATTTACATCAGGGAGGTAGGTTCCTTTTGCGATATCATCCATAGTGAGGTGATTCGTATTTTTAATTATAAGAGGCACACATACATCGATAGGATCTTTCAGTATATACAGTGGCGAAACCGATAGATCAGATACAGACAACTTTGAAAGACTTTCCAGAAAGCGTTTGTTTTCCTCGCACACCTTAGGGTCGTCCATTGGAAACTGGTAGTGATATATTTGTGTATCTATTCTTGATTCACCCAGTCCAACAAATAATCGCTGATTTTGTGCGTCCAAACTCAACCAGTAGTACACCCCGTCCACCTGCGATATCCCACTACAATTGTCTTGATCAAAATAACCGTCTTTTGAACCTATCCGCTTGATAATGACACTGGTTTCGTTGAGAAATATACGCAATCCATCTGTCATATCTTTGTCGTACACTTCGAAACATGCCGTTGTTTGGTCGGGTTGTACATCAAACGCAAATACACACTGTCCTTTTACCGCAAGCGGAATGTTCGTCTTGTCATTCGCATTGTCGTCTTTTGAAAACAAAACAAGTCCTTCCGGATTCATACACGAAAGTATGCCAGACATAACTATATAATATGTATCCAGAATAATTAGTTGTCTCTGTTTTACTATTTATTCTGACCGCGGTATACTCACCGTTAAGATTTCTTATGGACAGCATACATGTAGCTGTCGTTTTGGTATAGATAACCGCCTGTTGTTTTCACCATGAATGTTTCCAAATTAGGAATACCTTTGACAATATAGTCTATTGCCGTCCAGTGATCGAAGACAGACTTTCCGATGTCTTCCACCACAAACCATCCGTCTTCTTTTAGGTGGTCCAAAGCATACGTCATCGTATTGAAGTTTGCACCAATAGAATGTAGCCCGTCGTCGATAATCAAATCGTATTTGTCAACACCCAGGGTCGCATGCATCTCCCGGAATGTATCAAGTTTCATCTGGTCTACAAACGCAGTTTTGATTCTCGTATCTTCGAACAGAATATCCTTGTCTATGTCTGCTCCGTATATACTGGCATTGGGCAAATACTCGCGAAATGAATAAAGCGATGCGCCAGGACGCCCATGTTCACCCATACTCGAGACAAGGGCAGGGTTGTTTGTACCCAATCCCACTTCCAAAACGTCCAACGGTTTCTCCATCCCTAGCTTGTTTAGAATATAGGAATAGAGGACATGGTAGTTGTGTGTAGTGGACTTATCCGACTGGTTGTTCATGAAGATTTGCCCAAGCACATCCTGTTCCGGATTTTGAAAAGGATACATGTCTACAACATTTAGCTGGAAACCTGTTCTGCCAACAAGAGAGGTAAGGCGAGGAATAAATTGTGCCCCACCCTCCACCCACAGGTGTGAATATTCGTGGTCGTTCATTGACGCAGCACCGAATATGCTACGCAGAGGCATAATATCCCCTTGTTGAGTACTCATTATACACAATTATGTGTGTTGACCTTTAAATCTTTGTAAAGGTAAGTAATATCTTACGTACAATCAGAGTCTATTTAGTAAAAATTTGTCAATCGTTCTATATGGAAAAATAATGTCTGTTATATTTTATAATGGGAAAATCATCATCCGTTAAATTAGAATTGAAAATATACAGATTGTTTAATCCCGATTTACATGATAAGGACAACGACGAGCTGGTACTCCACTATAAAAAGTTCGGAAAAAATGAGAATAGAATCTACAATGTTGAAACAGCGCTAAAATTATCTCCTTTATTAAGGTATGTTAATATGGATGATTACATCGAATCAAACAAAGATATTGTGTGTAAATCGCGTTCCGAATATATCGTTGATTACGTAAAAAACCGGTTACTTGATAATCGGATAATATCCAAGGAATTGTGTGATTTTAAGAATGTCAAAAAACAGCACATATTCGACATAGTATCAGATCATAGAGATGATATGAATTATTTAGGTGATACAGTATTACCAAGTGACATACAAACCTACAGCAATCAGATTGCTAATGATTGGCCTGACGAAAGCACAATCAACAGACTGATTGAGGTCGATGCTGACAAGATTGTTCTAAATGTGGGCGCGGGATACATAACAAACGTCGACCGATATTTTCGTCATCATAATGTTATTAATACAGATATCGTGTCCCATCCAACAACAGACGTGTTGTGTGAGGGAGACAACTTGCCATTTCTCGACAACAGCATTGACACAGTCCTGTCGATCTCGATTCTCGAATGCGTGGAGAATCCACAAGACCATATTTCCGAGATGATACGGGTATTGAAACCAGGAGGGACATTGTACATTAATACGTCGTTTTTACAACCATACCACGGAAAACCGCATCATTATTTTAATATAACACTTGAAGGTATCAACATGATGCTCGGAAAACATATAAATATAATTGACAACGGTGTAGAAAAATGGAACAGACCAATCAATTCTATTTCGTGGACATTGTCGAAGTACTGTGATGGATTGCCAGAGGAACATAAAGAAGAGTTCAATCAGTTAACAGTATACGAATTAATCCATATGAACAATGACAATACACGCACCGAGCTTATGACCATAGATGATTCCATTGAAAAGGATATTGCCGCAGGCGTCTCTATCGTGGGAACAAAGAATTCTCCTACTGAATAGAATAGGTAGTGTGGATGTGTAGACATCTCTGTGGTGTCTACACATACGTTCCAAATGCCGCGAAATATATATAGTATTATGTGATGTTATAATACAACGCTATATACAACAATCCAGACATGTCTCTGTTTCCCCCGTCGTTTGATATGGATGTGTATAAATTGAACGATGATCTAAGTGAATTTACTGATACGCAGTTATACGAACATTACACAAATTATGGACGAAATGAGGGCCGTATAGCTAACATCATTTCTAGCATCTATGAATTAACCAAGTGTATTCCACCCGATTGTAAATGTTTAGAGATAAACCCGCGCGATTCTCCCGCACTGAAGGATAAAATAACCACCTATTTTCACACGTTGAATCGCGATGAGCTCATTGAGACAATGGTGAACCTGGACCAGGAGGTAGAAATTGACAATATTCCACCCATTCATTATTGGAATATATATGGTGATTTGTCATCTATCACCGACACATTTGACGTCGTCTATTCGAATAAAATTATTCATACCCAGGTAAATCTGATTAATCATCTTAATCAGGTATCAAAATTACTACATCAAGACGGGTACTATATTGTGATATGTCCAGACAAACGATACCAATCCACCCATTTTGTTCCCGAAAGCACGATTGCCGATATTATGGACCAAGACAGGCGTGATAATATATTTAATGTCCGCCCATCTAATGATAGACATAACAGTACGCATAATATTACACACAATATTAAATCTCTTCTATACACACACGCATTTCAATGTCACAATGACGAGAAAAGACATTGGAATAATGATCACGGAGAAGTTCACGTTCAGACAAGTGATATAAAACACGCAATTGACCAGTTTCATCATGGATATCCAGACAACTACAGCATTCAGTCGCTATTTTTTACTCCCGATTCGTTTGGTAGCGCGATGACGATATTAAATGAACTGAATATAACCAGTTTTGTCGTTGACAACATCTATCCCACTCGGCACAATCAATCCTATTTTATTGCGGTATTGAGAAAACAGTGATGTTACACATCGAACTTCTTAGTTGTAGATGAATATAGAAAGACATTTCACATCACACGAATATTCTTCCTATGACATTACGACCTATACCTAACATACATACTATACATACCTACTTTATTCGCTTATATACAGAAGATTGTGTACTTGCAACGCAGTTTGTCGTCCAGGACGTTGTGCTCGCCCAATCACTTGGGCATACATCTCTTTATTTGTATGATGATAAAAGATAATGTCGCTGGTATTTTCTAAATTCATCCCGCATCCATAAAACGACGAATTGGACATGAGGACACGCACATCTCCATTTTTATATTTCGAGAGGGACACGTCTAGGTCAGATACGTTGCCGGCGTCCAGTTCCACATACGAAATATCTTGGCTTGCGAGCATCTCACGTATAGCAGAAAATACCTTGCTATAGTCCGAAAACACAATCACCTTCTTGCCCGTTTTAGTTGCAAGAAGATGAATCAACATACCCAGTTTATCGTGCGACGTATATCCTGTGTCCGTAGTGGTAGGGACGATCGATGTGTCTAATGGTGGAATGATCCTATGTGTATCCTTCTCTGGTTTCTCTCTACAGTATGGACAGTATAGTGTGTGCGAGTACCATTTGTCGATACACGCCTGACACAATGTCTTGGCACAACATGACGTATGGAACTGATCCGTTGTATCATCAAGCCGTTCCATACAACCCACACACAAGTGAAGCGTGTGTATGCGTCTATGAAGCTCGGATAATCGATCTGTACATTGGTCAATGATACGATCGCATTCCCCCATACTCATTTTCTCTATGTCAGTTATATCGTTTCCTTTTCTTTCATAATCCTTTCGTTTCACGGTTTCGGCATCGATCGTCATGAGCATATCTTTTAGAATAAACAACACCGCCTCCTTGTCGTTTTGCGCAATAGACGTATAGGTATGGCGCTGAATCAGGGAAAAGTCCGACGCGTAAGCCGCCTTAAGTTCCTTGTCGTCCAACACGTTCTTAAGCATCAAGTCCAAAAAGGAGGAACGGCAAATATAATTATGCGTGTTAAGAGGTTCCAGTCCGAATGATGTGTCGACAAAGGAGTCGTCGCATTTACATGTGACCTCGTCCTCGTGCGACAAATCGAACATAGTCGACATATTGTCCACTCGTTCCTTTGAATACGATGCCGAAATCATCCAAAACATATCACACTGTATTTTTTTCGTGAGAATCTTGTCGATGCTGTCTACTTCGTCCACGAACACGCGTTTCACGTAAATATCTGCCGCTGCAAGAGAATCCGCGACGATGTTGTAGTACACTGCCGTTGTCAAGATAATGTCTGTATGGTCCAGCGTTTTGGTGAAATACAGCTCCGTGATCTCTTCATACGACACGTATGTTGCGTAACTGAGATTGTCGCTAAACGCCTGTATGGAAGCAACCCATTGCGAATAAATGTTTGCAGGAACAACGATTATGTTGGTTGTTTTCGTCGAAGTAGGATCGGTCAATATCATAGACAGGATGACATAGGTCTTCCCCGCACCAGGTTTATCTGACAAAATACCATATCCTTTGTGTTGCTCCTCGATGTCTTTACATCGACACAGCATAGCAAGTTGATGGGGTTTTAGCGATATCTTCGCTTCGATCGGTTCAGTGTGTTTAGGTGATGCAGGCGTAAGGGTCGACATGTAGTCCGGTATAGTATAGTATAGTATAGTATAATATACATCTGTCGTTTATTCGCAATTTTATTCGTTGGTGTATATTTTTATCTGTTTGTATTGTATAATCATGGTGTACATGAGTGGAGGAAAAGCAGCGCGCAATCAAGCAAGTATTACCAACAGGGCGACCTGTGGTGGAAACAAGAAGGGTGGACTCATGGGAGGCATCGGCAGTGTTGGTACCGGTGGTATCAGTCAGCGCCAGAGCCGCAGATTTTGTGGAGCTAACAGCTGTAACAACAGAGACATGAACACTCTGTTCGGATTGAAGTGTGTGGGTAACTTCAGCAATCCTTCCCAGTCTGTTGCCAGAATGGCTTCTCGTGGTATGTTCTAAGTTACCTGGTAATTGTTACATGTTACATGTTACTTGTTATTCATTACTTGACTTTGTTCATACGATACAATGGTGTACTGCATACATCATTTAATAACTTATACCCGTTATAAGTTATTAAAGACAACACATTGATACGAGTAATGGAGACCCCGTCCGTTTTTTACGTCAAAATAGATTGCCGAGAGCATGATCTTATTCCACTCATAAAAGAAAAACTCGCCGACGCTGCGAACATTGTCGTAACAACCGAGTCGCTCCCTATCGGAGACATCGTGTTCACGAAAAACGACGAGGAATTGTTGATTGTCGAGAGAAAAAAGGTGTCTGATCTGGCCGCAAGCATTAAGGACGGGCGATACAAAGAACAGTCCTATCGACTTGATGGACACTCGGTTCATAACCATAACATCATGTACTTGGTCGAAGGAAACATGAACTATGCCCGCATGGACAAAAACACCATGCTGTCCTCCGTGTTTTCCTTGAACCACTTCCAGGGATTCTCTGTCTGGAAAACAAACACCATCGCCGAGACGGCCGAATTTCTCGCGAACAGCGTGAAATACTTAGTCAAAACCAAGAAGGAGCGGTATTACAAAGATGGTTCCGACAGGTCTATCGGATTACCATCTGGCCACGGCGGAAACGACACGGATTACGTGAGCGTGATAAAAAGCACGAAGAAGGAAAACGTCACACCGCAGAACATTGGCGAGATCATGTTGTGTCAGGTACCAGGCATCGGTGCTGCAGCGGCCGTTGCCATCGTCCAACATTTCAAGTCCATTGTTAACCTGATTGCGGATCTTCAAGAGCATGGTGAAGAGTGTATGAAATCAATTGAAGTCATTGCGCCGTCTGGAAAAACGAAGAAGTTAAGCAAAACGTGCATTGCGAACATCATGAAGTTTCTGGACGTATAGCAACAATGACAATAACCATACGCAATTATGCGTATTATATGTATATAAATATTTATACATATGTATATATATATATATAGGTAAAATGTCAGATTGTCAACAGAAATACATAGCTATTGCCGTAATAAGTCAAATTAGACATCGGTTTACACCACAATTTCAAAAATATTTTACATGGGTATCAGCCGAGGTTAAGAAAACAGGATATCAACCTGTTTTCTTCTATGTAGGATCAGACACGCAAGAAAACATAAACCGGGTTGTCCCTTTCGATATATTAAACGATAAAATACATAATGCGTTCTATAGCGACGATGCTGAATTCAACGAATTAGAGGAATTGTTTACCGACGAAAAAGCTATACGATATTTTAAAGAGTGTAATGAACATCCTGATAAAGAACTATTCACGGCTAATTATTATAAAAACAAAACAGTATTAAGTCCTGGCGGTATTAACAAACCCATGCCAGCATGGTGTGTACTCACAAAGCGTCTGATTGCGTTTAATATGATAAACGAATACTGTAAATCACATAATATTGTTTTTTCATACCTATTCCGATTAAGATCAGATACTCTTACAAACGTATGTTCAACGGTTATACAATCACATATACATGCTAACTTGCCAACCATGTGCCACGATAATTTTGCGTTTATTCCTCAGGAACATATCGAGCGTTATTTGACAAATATTCATCATATACTAATGACTGGTATACATAGGTCAGAAAATCCAGGCATACCCTGTATGGTCGACACCTTTATTTCCAATAATATTCCAACCGCAGGGACAGCGTGGGGTAGTCGTGGTAAATATAGAGACGTAATGAATAAAGCAGCAGGATATGTGAAGCGGATAACTAATCGGACATCAGAGACATTGGTAAGGAAAAAAAAGAACTCTGAAACATTATGTATAATGGATGAGGCGACCAAGAGGTTAAAATGGGCACATTGTGATATAAACATAGCCGACGAGTTTGGTCCATTCGATATTTTACCCCATATTAAAAACATATCCCACACACTCGAATTTGAGTATTAGCTTTACATACCAACCCACACAGAATAGACTACTATCGTGTTATTATATTGTAAATAGATATAAAGACACGACACCATATAAGGTATAAGGAGAGTCATGGACGAAAAGGCAATCCTACACGATGACGATATCGTCAGAGAAGACGACGGGCTTGTGTTTAATCCATACAACCCCCTCAATGTTGAGATTAGATTGAATGACGTTCAATCTATTCTCAAAGAATACGGCGTGCCTCCGGTCGTTGTCAACATGGAACTATACAAACGCGCGTTTGTCCACAGGTCCTACACAAAGAGGCCGGCATTCGAAAACATCCAACAAAACATAACTATTGTACCCAAACCAGAGGACTGTATGCCACTCAAGACAAAATCGAACGAACGGTTGGAGTTTCTGGGCGACGGACTCCTTGAGCTGGTCACAAAATACTACTTGTATCGCCGATTTCCCAAGGAAAACGAGGGATTCATGACGGAGAAGAAAATCGCCATCGTGAAGAACGAGGCAATCGGACGCATTGCTTACGAGATGGGACTCCACAAATGGCTCATCCTATCGAAACACGCCGAGGAAAAAAAGATCCGCACCAATCTCAAGAAACTGGGCTGCTTATTCGAGTCATTTCTAGGTGCGTTGTTCCTGGATTTCAACAAAAGAGTGGTGAAGGATGACGACGGATGGTTTCAGGACATGTTCGTGACAGGTCCCGGTTTCCAGATGGTTCAGAAATTCATCGAGAATATTTTCGAAAAGCATATCAACTGGATCGAGTTGATCCAGAACGACGACAACTACAAGAACATTCTCCAGGTGAAAATCCAGAAGGAATTCAAGGTAACACCGCATTATCTTGAGATTGCGCACGATGTGGACACTGGATACCATATGGGTGTATACTTATGCGTGGGTCAAGCGATACATACCGTAAAACCAGAACAAGCTGTTCACATTGACGATTTGAAGACATTCCAGGAAATACAAGACTACATAACCAGTCACAACGGCGCGGTGTTTGTGTTCTTGGGTGACAGTACACATAAGATCAAACGCAAGGCAGAGCAAACCGCTTGTATGGAGGCGATACAGACAATCGACAAGTATTCGGTATGAACATACCCTACCATATGTACACGGGACTACGCGGTTGCGGTATTTTTTCCGAAGATTAAATAATGTATTACATGTATATACAATGACCTCTTATACAGAGAACAACGGTGAAGAAACATTACACACACCCAACCATGCCCATACCCGAGTGAATACGGATGGATCGATCTCATACGATACATATATTATTAAGGTGAAATCGTCACACTCTACCGTGGATTGTAACGACTGCTCCTCGTCAGATGACGTCGTGTCCACTGTCGACAGCGACAACGAGAAAAAGAAGGTGGAAGAAGAAACACGCGATACACATAAAGTCAACGAATCCAAAGAATCGCACCATGAAATAAGTATTCAAGAGACTTTAGTGTTATGTTTAGGTTTCTGGAATTAGGATCAGTTGATCAATCAAACCCGTGTACATGTTTGCGATGTACATTTACACGGTTTTTATATACCTAGTTTATATAACACATGGATAGTTTAGTAAAAAATAAATTGATGACCAAACCCCTGGTTACACCACACCAACCCGTAGAGGTTGTGTTAAAAACTCCCAAGGAAGGCACCGATATACGGGGAGTGACCGTTCGCGACGCACGAAAGAAGAACCGCGACTACGATATCGACGATTTGACGACCCGTCTGAAACAAACGAGACTTGCCAAGGTAAAGGTGAGTCGTCCTGCTATTGAAGAAGAGGTGTCTCTTACCACAGAACAGCGTGCTCCTGTTGTACCCTCCCCTAAAAAAATTAGAAAACTTACCAAGAAGAAACTTGTCATCGTGGAAGACGACGAGGACTTCGAAAAGATCAAGAAGAGGGACGGCACCGAACTGGAAGTCGACGATACAATAGAACTGACCGAAGAGCAGCTCGAGCGTATGCGGCGCGACAAAGATAAACGACGCACCCCCAAGACATCCAAACAGACGGGACCCGCCACCAAGGGTGTGGTGAACATGGACCCGAAAGACTGGGAGGACGTATCTGGTACGAAGGTGGCGAAACGTCTGCCTCGCAAGGAAGCACTTGTCAAGATCCGCATCGACAGTTATTACATGAGTAATCGCAAGATCTTTGTCAATTTCATCAACGCCATGTTTCAGCAATACAAGGAGGAACTCGACGATGCCGAGAAACTGGTCACATGCGACAGTCTACGCAGCACCGAATCGTTTTCTCTGCTCACACATCAGAAAATTGTGAGGGATTACATGAATTTATACACACCCTACCGTGGCCTGTTGTTGTATCACGGATTAGGTGCTGGAAAATCTTGTTCAAGTATCGCCATAGCCGAGGGAATGAAAACCAATCGCCAGGTCATTGTGATGACCCCCAAATCCCTCCGCGAGAACTACATTGAGGAGTTGAAAAAGTGCGGCGACTTCATGTACAAAAAGAAACAGTACTGGGAATGGATCTCCGACGCAACGCTGTTCGATACGCTCTCCAGCGTCCTCAGTCTGCCCATAGAGTACATCCGACGAAAGAAAGGTGCGTGGCTCATGGATATTTCAAAGGAACCCAATAGTCTCAGTACAGTGGACATGAAGAGTCTGGACGATCAGCTCAACGAGATGATCTTCAGCAAATACAAGTTCATTCCCTACAACGGGTTGCGCGACAACAGAGTCAAGGAGATGAGCGACAATTACGAGAAAAACCCATTTGATAACAAGGTGGTTATCATCGACGAAGCACACAATTTCATTAGTCGGATTGTGAATAAACTCGAGAAGGAACCACCGATTAAGGTAAACGACAGAGGAGAGAAGGAGAAACTCCACAAAGCACTGTCTCTGAAGCTCTACGAGTATTTACTGAGCGCCCGAAACATGCGCGTGGTGCTATTGAGTGGAACCCCCATCATCAATTATCCCAACGAACTCGGAGTTCTGTTCAATATTTTGCGGGGCTACATCAAGACATGGGAGATTCCAGTGATGGTGAAAACAACCAAAAAGGTGACTACCGAAACTCTCCAGAAAATGCTACTGAACGAGAAGATTCTGGATTACCTGGAATACTCGCCCTCTGCCAAGAAGATCACGATCACGCGCAACCCACTAGGGTTTAAAAACAAAATAAAGGAGAGAACAGGGTACCACGGAGTTAGTAACCAAACAAGAAACGCTAACGGAGAAAGCGAATTTGACACAAACTACGTGAGCGACGAGGCATTTGAGAAGAAAATTATCGAATTGCTCGAGAAACAAGACCTTGAGGTCAACCAGAAACTTGTCAAGGTCCACAATTACAAGGCGTTGCCCGATAAGCTGGAGACGTTCGTGAACAAGTTCATTGACCCGAACACGAAAACGCTCAAGAACGCCAACGTGTTCAAGCGACGCATCATTGGACTTACGTCGTATTACCGAAGTCCTCAAGAAGGTCTGATGCCTCGCTACGAGAAAACACCCGAGTACTATCACGTGATAAAGGTACCAATGAGCAACTACCAGTTCAAGGTATACGAGTCTGCGCGATCCACCGAACGCAAGTCGGAGAAGTCTTCCAAGACCAAAAAGGGGACATTCGACAAAGACGGTGTCTACAAGGAGGCCACGTCGACCTACCGTATTTTCTCGCGACTGTTTTGTAATTTTGTCATGCCGCCAGAACCCGGACGACCTATGCCACGCGACGACAAGAAAATGGTGGTGGGGGAAGACGACGAAAAGGGCAGTAAAACACAAGACGAACTGCTAAAGAAAGCACGCAACAAGACCCGAGACGTTGACCTGAATGACGACAGACAGGCCGAAATCGAAGGAGACGAGGCGATCGATGCCGTAGCAGATAAGACATACAACGAGCGAATCCAGCACGCAATTGACGATGTTCGTGCCAATGCCGCAGAATTTCTTTCAAAAGACGGGCTTGAGAAGTACAGTCCCAAGTTCCTGACTATATTGGAAAATCTACAGGACCCAGAATATGAGGGGCTTCATCTGATCTACAGTCAGTTCCGAACACTGGAAGGCATCGAACTCCTTTCCATGACACTGGAAGCAAACGGGTTTGCCAGGTTTCGTGTCAAGAAGACATCCGATAAGGGCTGGGACATCGATATCCCCGAAAAGGATCTGGGGAAACCCACCTTTGCCCTGTACACCGGAACCGAAAGCGACGAGGAAAAGAAACTCATTTTGAAAATATACAATGGGTTCTGGGACGATGTTCCGGTGAATATTGCCAATAAACTCCGCACCATTGCAAACAACAATAACATGGGCGAGATCATCAAAGTGTTCATGATTTCGTCTTCTGGATCGGAAGGAATCAATTTGCGGAATACACGCTACGTACATGTGGTAGAACCCTACTGGCATCCTGTACGTATGGAACAGGTCATTGGACGCGCCCGACGTATTTGTAGCCACAAAGAGCTGGAGGAACAATACCAAACGGTGGAGGTGTTTGTCTACCTCATGACATTCACCAAGGAACAGGTCGAGGGAGATGACGCAAAAGATTTGAAACTGAAAGACGGGAGCAAAAAGGATCCGTCAATCCCTCTTACCAGTGACGAGTTCCTCTATGAGATATCAACCATCAAAGAGGATATCAATTCGCAATTGACTGTAGCTATCAAAGAGGCCGCGATTGACTGTGCCGTATTTGACGAAAAGAACGAAAAAGAGGGACTACAGTGTCTCACGTTCGGAGAACCCTCCACTACATCATTTGTCTACAACCCCAATATCGAGAAGGATGAAGATGACACGGTAACCACGCTCAATGAGGACAAGACGCCCTGGGTAGCCGAACCCATTACTGTTGAGGGGAAGAAATACGCCGCTCGTAAAATAAAGGCAAATGAGTATATCTTGTATGACGTACGAGCATACGAAAGAGCGATAAAGACAAAGGGACAACCCACGCCACTGAAAACTCTGCGAATTCTCGCGAATGGTCAGATAGAAATGAACCCGTATATATTATAATACGCGTTCGAAGCAATATAACAATCGCCAGCGAATAAGACGATTGTTATATTATCAGATTGAACCAGTCGTTCTACATTATGAAATGATTGTTATGTGTGTTGACTCGATGTTGAATGATTTTATGACAAAGTTGTTTCTGTGTCTTCCACAATTACTTCGACAAATCGCGATTTTTTTCCTATAAAAGATGACCCATAGGATATGGCTTCCTCTTTAGATTTATCCATATGTGTTACATACTCTACATTAGGATTTCTACCATTTGCTAATATCTCGTCTATAGTTAATTTACCAAAGTTGTCTCTTGATGCCGTATCATTTAATATTTCTTTGTATTTTTCCAAAAATGATACCAGACTATGTATAGGTGTAGACCATGGTGGAATATGGTGTTTTATTCGTTTTAATGGACTGAATAGACTCCTTACACCTGCGGTAGTCATATTATAATACCGACAAGGACTTTCTCGATTCGGTTGTAAAAATGGAATATCCGCATATACTAACCCACCAGGTTTCAGTACTCTCATCATTTCTTCGGCATGGATCCATGGATTTTTCACATGTCCAAGATTATCAATTGAGAGCACGGCATCGAAAGAATTGTCTTTAAACGGTAATTTATGTCCCTCGCATATAACGTCGGTCGTGGGGTAAGAAAACGCGTCTGTGTTAATTACGTTTGGTAATGCGTAATACCTATCTACGTCAAGTCTGTACCCAGCACCAACATTCAGTATTATTTTTTTCTTATTTATTATTTTCTGGATATCTGAGTCCATATCCCATTCGGGTCCTGCTTTTGGTTCAGATATATCTATTACATAATCCTTTTTACACTTTTCGTCTAGATAATTGTAATTGTCTACTACATCGGTCAACTTGTTATAGAAAAGTTTCCGTTTTGCCTCCTTGAATTCCTCCATTTTTTTTGATATTTTTCTACCCGAATTCAGCTGATTCTGTAAATAATCTACAACATATCTCTTATCCGACGTAAAATTCAAATCTGTGTTATATTCCTTATAGTCGTCCACATTAAAATATCTAAAGTGAATATGATTTTTTAGTAACGTATCCATATTACATATTCTATTTTCTTTTCTACCAAACACTTTATAATGTTCACTTAACTTTCTTTCAATATCGTGATTGATGGTTATTTTTAAATCGATATTAAATTCACGGTAAATATCCATATCAATTTCAGTATCCATGTACAAGAAGTTTATATAATATAATCGTTTTATTTTATCACCAACTACACGATTCGTGAAAAAAATAATCTTCTATTTCGGTTATATGGAAAATTCGTTCTCCGGCAGTAACTCTTCTATACAAGCTAGGAATTCTTCGTGATCTGTTCTAATATCAATCGACGATAAAAACGACATATCTGGAACCTTTTCAAACAGGTCACGAACGATGCTCAGTATATTGGCCTCGTTCTTTATCTTTGTAAAGTAGGATGCCGGCATATCGTACTCTGTGAATTCAGAATCATATTCAATAACATTCATACCACTTCCATACATCTCAAACCCCAGTCTCGATGGGTTCGTATTACTAAAGACAATCCCAACGCGGGTTTTGTTGTATAAGTCGTTTAAGTCAGCAACATTTAACGTTCCCAGATTCACAACGTATTCGCTATCTGATTTGTATGTATGAGGGAACACATAACATCTAATTTCGTTCTCAGCCAGTATATCAATAATCTTGCCAACCAGGGAGGGGAGTCTTCCTGACTTAAGTGATCCATAATACGGTATCACAACACTTTTCTCACGTGGAATATGTTTATCATAGTACATGTTAGTATGTATACCTAGTCTAGAGGCTACCACATTTTTCATTTTATGATGCGATGTGAAATAATTGGCCAAATACTGAGTAATACAATAATATACGAACTCTGGATGATAGGTCTTCAAAACAAACTTCTTGAATTCCGGACTATCATTGAATAGTTCCTCGCGATCTTGTATAATATAACACAAACTGGATGCTGAGGATTTGTTTAAATATACCGCTTCAGATATTTGCCATGCGTTTGCAAGCAATATATCATACTTCCTCTGACATTTCAACCCAATGTAGTAATTATTGAACGATAAATTCTTTATTTCACCGTACCGATTGATATATTCAATATATGTATGTATCCGATTTCCATGTCTCGTGGTCGCAATTGGCATACCATACTCATCTATCCGGGATACTTGATCCTGTAGTTGGTTATCATTATGGGCTTGACCAAAATAAATATCTACAGAATATCCCGCACGGTTTAACACATCAATATACGTCAATAATGTTCTATATCCACCCGAAGATGGATTGGAGCCAGGGAGTATCATAAAGATTGCGATCTTTGATTTATTATATGGAACATTGATAATTGAATATGTGGATACATTTTTATCAATAAACTCTTGCGAATAGTCGGTTACCTCTCCATTCGAAATACCGTACATTTTTCCTTTACCCATATAGGTGATTAATCCGAAATAGTACTCCCACGCATGTATTCTTCTTGGTATGTGATTATTAACGTATCCTGTTTCAAGTATCGAATACTCGTGGTTTATATTGTATCCATCAAACAATCCAAGCCATTTACTATTAAACCCAAACACAGTCCCCGCTACAAACATATTTTTTCGGGTTGCCCATTTCTTAATATAATTTACATTACTCCTGCGATGTGGTTCATGTATACCGTGGTCTGTCCAGTGCGTCAGCTTATCTGTATTCGTTAAGTCGGGTTCATATGTTTTATAAAAAGCCTCGCTTGGATACAAGTCTATATATTGGTTCATCTGTGTATTCCTACTTGAACATAATTTTTTACTATGATATGTATCAAAAAATGATTCTATATACTCATTGTCCTGTATACCACGCCGTATCATTATGTCTTTCATGTACTCCATATTTATTGATTTGTTTCCAGGATATATATATTTGTTAGATCCAAATTGAACAGGTATATTGTACTCCGTATTTTCATAGTGTATAATATCATGTATTAAGGTGTATGTCCATCCATTACATTTCTTCAACGATTTGGTATGTATTTTAAGAAATGTTGTTTTATCATTATATAGATGCCGTTTGGTGTATAAATATTTTACAACCAATAAAAACGGACCACAATCCGTTCCTTTGTTTTCAACTTTCATCAAATGTATAATATTCAAATGATATGCTTGCGATGTCAGTATTTGTTCGTACTCGTCTTTATAAAACGTAATAATCAACCGCATATTTGAAATCTGAGGAAACTCTTCAATGATAGAATTGAATATATCAATGTCGCCACAATGAAATATGCATATAGTGTTGATATTATATGGACGATGTTCATGTCTACCAATCAAAGAATAGTGACCCAGTGCCTCTTTCTCTGTAGTGAATTGTAAATCTCTATTTAATTCTACATATTTTTTCCATTCAAAATCAGGAGGTAAGTGTTGCGTATATGAATATTGTAGCTTTTCAGCCATCCCGTATATTATATAGTGTTTTTTTGCACACAATTCTACGTCAATTGCAAGATGTCTATAATCAGATATCTTTATAGACGGATTTATTTCTAAATAATCCGACGAATTAAAATCTGAAGGAAGAGAGTCCAGGGAATACATTCTCGATTCACGTATCCCACATCTTAAATAGTGTTCTATCGCACTATATTCAGAGTTGAATGTTAAATCTTCATTCAAATATACATACGATTTCCAGTTAAAGTCGCGAGGAAGACCGTCCAGCGAATATATTCTTCCTTTACTCTTTCCGTATAACAGATAATGTATTTTCGCATCGGTTTCTGTGGTTGGGTAAAGATCATCGTACAACATAGTATACACGTTCCATTCAAACTTGCCAGGAACAGTGGTCAACGAACATAGCAGATTCTTCTTCTTTCCATACAGTAAGTAGTGCTTCTTGGCCTCTATCTCGGTGGTCGCGACAACGTCACTGTTCAACGCAAGATATATAGTCCAGTCGAACGACGAAGGAATACCTTGATAGGAATACAGTAGATTCTCTGTCTTCCCATACAGTAAGTAGTGCTTCTTGGCCTCTGTCTCGGTGTCTGCGTCTACATTCTTGTTCAACGCAACGTACGCCTCCCAGTCGAACGACGAAGGAATACCTTGATAGGAATACAGTAGATTCTCTGTCTTCCCATACAGTAAGTAGTGCTTCTTGGCCTCTGTCTCGGTGCGTGCGTCTACATTCTTGTTCAACGCAACGTACGTCTCCCAGTCGAACGACGAAGGAATACCTTGATAGGAATACAGCAGATTCTCTGTCTTCCCATACAGTAAATAGTGTTTCTTGGCATCTGTCTCGGTGCGTGCGTCTACATTCTTGTTCAACGCAACGTACGCCTCCCAGTCGAACGACGAAGGAATACCTTGATAGGAATACAGCAGATTCTCTGTCTTCCCATATAGTATATAATGTCTTTTTGCTTGTGCTTCGGTTAGAAGAGATAATTCGCTGTTAAGTTCGAGATATGATTTCCATTGAAAAGTCAACGGAATGTCATCATAAGAATATATACTGTTTTCAAATATTCCTTTTGTTAGGTAATGAATCTTGGCACTTGTCGGTGTGTTTTCTATATCATCATCATGTAGGTAAATATAGGCTCTCCAGTTAAAATTATACGGCAACTCGTCATACGAATACAATCTATTTTCGGCATGTCCTATACGTAAGTAATGATTGATAGCCCCTACTTGAGTTTTGTCTTCAACATCTGTATTTATCTCTATATAGGTACCCCAATTAAAGTTATCGGGTAGAGTATCGTAGGAATATAACCTACCCTCATTGAGACCGTAACGTAAATAATGATATACTGAATATTTTTCCGTTTTGTGAGGAACATCAGGATTAAGGTATTTGTAGATTTTCCAATTAAAATTCGTCGGTAACTTGTCATACGAATATACTCTGCCTTCACTCATGCCTATAATGAGATAATGATATATTGCCTCGGATTCTGAATAATTCGATATATCGTCGTTTAAATCAACATACGATTTCCAGTCAAATTTATCGGGTAGCGATTCAATGGAATACAATAACTCGGGGCGGTGAATACCATATGTCAAATAATGACATATTGCACTGCCCTCCGTTGTTACATTTGTTAGTTTGTTTAATTCTACATACCAGTTCCACTGAAAATTAGATGGTAAATTATCATATGAATATATACGACATTCATTCTTTCCATATTCAAGATAATGTTTCTTTGCGTCAATATCCGTAGTAAGAGACAACTCTGGGTACAAGTTTATATACGCATGATAATCGAAATTTGTAGGCAGTTCGTCTAATGAATATATTCTGTTCTGTGCCATTCCTTTGGATAAGTAATGGCGTTTTGCACCTATATCACTACGATCTTCAATATCATCATACAAATATAGATAGGATTCAGAATTGAATTTATCTGGTAAATCATCATACGAATAACTGAGGTTATCGATCTTACCAATACGTAAATAATGACGTACAGCATCTAATTCTGTTTTTTCGCATATATTTTCGTGTATCGCAATATATTCCTGCCAGTCGAAGTCTGTGGGGAGATTATGCCAGGTATACACTCTGTTTTCATGTCTCCCTATTATGGCATAGTGTCGTTTTGCGTCATGTTCGTTATGAATTTCTACATCTTCGTTCATTTTCATATAGGTTACCCATTCAAAGTCGGGTGGTACAAATATATCATACGTATATGGTCTATGTTCATTTTTTCCATAATGAAGATAATGTTGTTTTGTTGCGATTTCATCATAATTAGGCAAATCTTGATTAAGGTCCTTATATGTTTTCCATTCAAAGTCGACGGGCAGGTCAAGAAACGAGCAAATCCGACCTTCGTGTTTTCCAGATACCTTGTAGTGTATAATCGCCTGTTCTTGTGTATACCCATGAAGATCCTTGTATATTGAAACATATGTAATCCAGTCAAATCCTGTCATATCAATATCGTCATATAGTTCCGTTGGCTCCACCAGTTCCGTTGGCTCCACAGGTTCCGTTGGCTCCACAGGTTCCGTTGGCTCCACCAGTTCCGTTGGCTCCACCAGTTCCGTTGGCTCCACCAGTTCCGTTGGCTCCACAGGTTCCGTTGGCTCCACCAGTTCCGTTGGCTCCACAGGTTCCGTTGGCTCTACAGGTTCCGTTGGCTCTACAGGTTCCGTTGGCTCCACAGGTTCCGTTGGCTCCACCGATTCTGCTGATTTAGTTATAGTTGTATTAATACCGACCTCAGTATAACTCATATATATATATACCAATATATATATAGTACATAATATTTTGATTAAAAACCCCATTATGTCGTGATTATTTATTATATTCGCTCACTAACATATAAAATATTCCTCTTGTGTAATACATAATGCAGAAAATAATCGTCACCGGATTTCCTCATACTGGTACAACCATCCTTAAATCTATTATTGGACATATTCAGTCAGTAAAAGAAATCGTACATGAAGAAAAACAAATACACCACTACGACGAAGACCACTCCTATCGATTTAATCTGTGTAAATGGCCTTTCGCAAGAGAACATTTTTTCGGCAAGGAATACAATGATTACATCAAGGTGTTTATTATGCGCAACCCATTGTGGGTATTCAGTTCTCTAAATAAAAGATGTGCACAAGACACTCCTCCAGGCATACCACCCAATCACGACATCGACGTATACGCAGAAATATGTGACAGATTTCTCGAGATAGCAAAACGGTCTCGGTCCGACGTGTTTCTTATCAAATACGAAGAGTTATTTGATAACAACTATGAGAAGCTACGCAACTTGTTCGACCAAATCGGGTTTGAATATACAGACGAAATCTTTCAGAACGATCAGTTCCACAATTTTAGTCACCGCAATATAACGAATATACCATCATCCCCAGTACCTAATATGGATCATGAAAACTATCGAACTTGGCAAATCAATCAACCTTTTGTCAATAACAACCGACCAGACAAACTTGACTTACTTCCACACCAAATCGAGCGCATACTCCAGAACAACAGTATATTGACACTCTATCCCGATATCCCTGATATACTCGCTACATATTGCCAGTAGTATTCTTTTCCATCATTAGTTTTTCCAGGCGGTCAAACCGCTCGTGAACATAGTCGTATAAACGCTGAATATCAGTAATTGCCACAGAACTGATATCCTGGTTAGTGAGTGACGGTACAATGTTCATATCGTCCCTCGCACGCTTCATAGTATTCGCATTTTCATTCTCCGTGTCTGTCGTTTTCAGCTTAGAAAATATCGATGTTGAGGATTTTTTTGGGACATCGTGCATCGGTATCTGTACGGGTGTCTCTGATATAGGCTCAGATTTTAGTTCAGATACGTCGATGCTCATGTTCTCGCCCCACGTCACGTGTTTTGTATCTTCTCCGAGATTAACACTTGGTACTTCCATATTCAACGCATCCTTTTCAATCTTGATGTATTTAATCGCCTGTTTGGTCTCCGCTTCTCGTTCGCTGGTTATCGATGGGTTCGTGGAAGTTATCCATTTTTCAGCCTCCTTTACGTTGTGTGTTTTCTGGATGTTGCTCAGTTCGAGATTTCGCTCCTCCATCATGCGTTTGATAATATCCGACACGTCGCCCAGCGGAGGGTCTTTTTCCGTATCTTTGAAGTCGGGTTCTTCGGGGACAGGGCGACTCATTATACTTGTAAACTCCTCCTCTTTTTGTTTCAATTCCTTTTCAAAAGCCGACGAACGGTCGGATTGTATGTCTTCATAGGTAATCAACGGATTTTTCTGGTGATCTGGAGGCGACTTCGCGTTCTCCAGTTCAACCATGATCTCCTGCATGAATATCTTGTTCATATCCATCAGATTGTCCCTTGTCGTCTTGTATTTTTCATGAATACGTGGAAGCATACGAACAAAGGTTTCCTGGGTGGTTTTCGTTTTCGGCACCGACTCGTCGTCGATCAGTACCTCCCACAACACGTCCGTGTTCTCTTTGCTCAGAAACGTCTCTGTCATAGTAATCAATATAGATAAGTATATACGTTGTATTTATATGCTTATCCTCTTTTCTACAAGAGTTTGTCGTCGTTGAAGTATATTTTGCGAAATTTTTCTATATACTTGTCCTTTAAAATATGTGTTTTCAAATAGTGACTGTTTATCTTGTCTTCAAGCATGTGAACAATGAAGTAGATTGCGTATATTCCGCATTCTGTATTGCCGTACTGATGCTCGACCGGATGATTTTGGTCGAACTTGAAATTGATACCAAGATCCTTCCCCTGCTTCGTTACCTCATTTGCAAACTTCATAATTCCCGGCGGAACAGGATCGCCGGCGCTATCAAAGTAGTAGATTTGCTTTTTCTTCACGTTAATAAACATACTCACCCAATGAGATCCAGGTTTGTAATGAGGATCCAGATTAAAAATAATGCCGATTTTCTTTTTTCCGCGCTTTAACTGCTCCTTCAAATTGAACTGGCATAGCTCTTGCCATATACATTCACCGTAAAGTTTTCGGGTGTCGTAATCAATGGGACTAGGACCCAGAAAAACAAAACATTTGTAAGCCTTTTCATATTGACGCATGACGTCTATTATTTCCGTACTCGACAACCACTCGTTTGGTTTTTTCTTCCAGCTCGATGGCGCAACAGGCGCGAAGGCATGAACCAACTCATCTCTATCACGTTTGCTCACGAAACTTTGTTTTAACCAACATGACTCCTTGTCGCATACATTTTGCAGCTTGCTCTCCAAGGCGGTCCATATAACCGAAATATCCGTATCCATTATCTGATCGTCTGGGTGACGAATGTTCCACAAGTCCCGCAACTTGTAGAGATCGTCTTCTGTATAGCAGGTAAAATCCTTCTTGTCCTTGTTTGGGCCAGGACTACACCTCAGTTTTTGGGTCTTCTGTCGACTCGTGTTCTTTTGTTTTGGTATCTTTTTTACCCCTCTTCGCCTTGTTCCTGCGGGGTGTTTCTTTGGCTTCTTCATACTTTGTATCTATATTTTTCTTTTTACTCACGCCCTTATTCTTCAATACCGGGTCCTGTAGGTTGATGTTCTTTTTACGCGGATACTCGCTGGGATCTTTCTTAACGACCGTCCTGTGAACAAAACTGTCCAGGGTATTTGGCTGGGTGAGTTGGACGCTCCGTAAAAACGCCTCGTCCGCCTCCCCACGCGTCTGTCCTCCATGAACACAATTCTCTTGGGTACTCTGGTTATCAGCACTGTTTTGGTCGGAGTGTATGTCACCATATTCTTCTTGTAGAATGTCTGCTCGATCCAAAACCTTAAAGTATTCCACACACTTGTTAATGTACGACTGAAATAGTCCGTGTATATCCGGCGGCATCGTCGTAAGGTCAGCATCAGGGCTCTCTGGGACAGTATCGTATAACAAATGTTTGGTTAACGACATGATACGTTTTCTATAAAACTTCTTGTCTTTCGGCTTCACTGAAGGCGATTTTGTGTGTAAATGTCTCTTCGTCACCGACGAAAACTCTTTGTTCGTGAAATACTCCAACGTTATATCGTTCACAAAGTTATCATATATCGAAGGCATCTCTACAGTCGATTTATTCTATCTAGTATACCATGCTACTATTTGTAAAACAATACACCGTATTTACGATATCGTTCACCTTCTTCATCATTCAATCATTCATTCATTCAATCATTCAATCATTCAATCATTCATTATCACGCGTCTACATGCGACTCCATATATTCCGTATACAGCAACACAAACTCCGCCCTTCCAATCGAGTTCTGGCGCGCAGTATTCTCACTGGCAGCGTAGTCCAACTCGCCGAACCGTTTGATAAGAAGTTCTTTGTCTATGTTGCTTTTTATCCAGTGCCAGCTTTTCGGTCGCAAGGCATCTAGGTCTGATGTGCGAATATCGCCACATTTTCCACCATACGCTCTCACTGTAAAATCTGCACTCTCCGGTGGTGTGGGTTGACCTGTTTCATCCAGCGGACCATACGGTAAGAATGTCCAGTCGTCGTGTTTGGTCGGCAATCGCACTATCTCACGAGCCGTTTCACACTTCTCCCATACTTGAAAACAACACTTTGCGGCAATGGGTGGCGAGAAACTACATGGTGTGGTGGGGATGTCTTCGTCAAATACAAGACAAAAACGAGGATTCAGTTTGTTCTGGACACTATGTTTCCTAAACGTTCGTGGGACGATAAACGCTATCACCTCACACCACGTAGTCGCATGATTGAAAAACTTGATTGCCAGTGAACTCACTTTTCCAAACGGCGGGTTGCCCAGCACAAGGATGTTTTTCCTGCGTTTCTCGGGCCAGTAGTGAAAGAAATTAGCCTTCTCTATATCTGGATGTTCGGGACATATGTCCATCCCAATCTTACATCGTCGCGGTATTTTCGTATAAAAGCTGCCATTGCCGGCACCAGGTTCCACAATCAGATCCCAGGTCTTCCAGTCGTATAATTCGCCTAATGACGCCATACACTTGTCCACTGTTTCGGGCAAAGTATAAAACTTGTCCAGACCTTCCTCGCGAACCTCCTTCGCGGATTTCTCAGCACCGGGTTCCGTTATTTCACTGTCTAGTACCACGATGGATGTAGTTGGCATGGTGGTATATGATATAGTATATACTACGACTAACATAGTGTAAAAATAAACTCATTGCGTAGTACCAACAGGCAACGAGATTACGATGTTCACTTTACTTTAACCCAGCCATGCGGGTTTCTTCGCGTGTAGGGGTATTGAAAAGCGTCTGGTGTGTATAATTAGGAAACGGGTTACATTCGCTAAATGTAGGTTCTGTAAATAAATACGGATGGTTCTGGGAAACCGGTTTCGACGTCGATACATTCACGTTATACAAGTCGCTCGAACTTTTCGGAACGTAAGCACTACGGTCACAGTTCTGTAGGGCAAATATCTGGTTCTTCAACTCAGACTCAAGATTCACTTGTGATGCGTACCCCGACCACGGCGCGGTGGCGTTACCTGGATTGAATGTTTGTGACATGTTATATGTAGGCTCTACACGAAGCGGAAGATTCAATTGACGTCGCGGGTCCACAACGGGCATGATTGAGTATTTTGTCGACACCGGTCGCACGTTGATGTATGGCTGTAAGGAGGAAGAAGGTATGTTGCGACTATATATCTCTGCGTTCATTTGTGCCTCCATCTGAGTAGTGTTGGGTTGTTGTGACATCTGCTATATACCATGTATAGAATAAAAATACTTCCACTTATACGGCTCGTTCATCGCACTACTGATTATTTTGTTACTATAGTATATCACTCCATGCCATTTCGATTGTCGCGTCAAGAGAGAATATTTGATCTATTCGTCGTTTTCACTTACGTGTTTTATGGATCAGCCATGCTCGGCGCAACGTTCATACGTCCCGAGTGGTTTTTATCAGCCGACTACTTTGCCAAGATATACGTTGCGTCTTTTCTCATCTACCGATACAATCCCTTCGCAAAGACTGTGGTGTTCACATCCATGGATCGTAAAGTAGGATTCCATGCGGGTCTGTTTATATTGATCACTCTTTTCACTAAATCTATTCTCGTGGACTACCTTGGAAAGGACTCAGTTTGGGTAAAGGAAGCCGGTATTTGTAAGGTGGAAGATAATGATAAACCGGTAGATCTCATGACACAATAATAAGTATAAAAAATGAACTCTTATGTTGTTCTGTGAGGATACTACACAAAACAACATACATTATATTATACTATGGCAGATGTTATCGTCGGCGGCGTATTTTTGGGATTGATTGCGGTGATGGTATTGGGGTTAATGATGAACTCAAAAGGAAGGGTGCATCCACACAATAGCTAGGTAGGCTACACCGTCCTATTCAAAAAAATCCTGTAAAAGAAGCATCAGTTTCTTCGTGACAATTTTGTCAATTTCGTATTCAGATATATCCTTTGTCTTATATGTATATTTGTACCCGTGTATTTTTTCACGAACATAGGATACGTATCGACCAGGTACAATTCTAAACCGTCCACACAAAGGAGAGGTCAACAACCGGTTTACCATAATATTCATCGAAATGTTGTGTATGTATGGATTTACCTTTATGTAGTAGACATTGTCCATGTTCTCGTAATGAACATCGTCAATAAAACATATCTGCGTATTCCCAGGAAGTCGGGCACAGCGAATCAAATCATCGGTAGTCTTGTCGGAGGTTGTGCGTGACACTTCCGTCACCCTCCCATTGAGTTTGAACGCACCAATTACCTTGTCGAACAAGACGTATTCAAGTTTGTCATGTAAATAATCCTTTATCATATTCCGCCACTCCGGAGGACCCTGGTTATTTGTGTATATCAATACCTTATTACAAACACCGGATTGTTTCTTACGCTTCAAGTAGTTGAGAACAGACATGATATTGGGGCGCAATACTTCGGGGAACAGATCAATCGTAGAGCGAAACACCTGGCTCCGTAATGGTGGTGCTACTTGTAGGTGTTTAATCAGCAAATCGTAAAACACGCCAAACTCGGTGAAGTACCCCAGAGTTTCGTCAAGGTCAAATACGACTACTTTCGGGGGTATGTTGTCTGGCATGTATACTTGTATATCCGGAGAATATATAATCTGATATAGAATATCCTTCGCAGATTGTATATTTTTATGACAGTATATAAGAAGAACAGGAAATGACATCCTTAACAAAAAACGACTATGTCAAAATACTGGACTACTACGATCTATCTATTCCCAAAAATCGCGACACGCTAAAAAAGCAAGCCGAGTCTGTTCTAGCAAATAAACTGTGTCGGTGTATAAAAAAAGTATCGCCTACCAACGAAGCACGGGGAATTGGTATATGTACGCGATCGATTTTCAAAAAGAAGGGGCTTGTGCGAGGAACCTTCAAATGTCTGCGGGTTCATAAAAACGTCACCCTAAAGAAGCAACCAAAAAGGGGACCGTCTACACGAAAGAAAAATAGGAAAATAAACAGAAAAAACAAAACGAAGAGCCGTGGAAAATAACGCACATCTTGCGGGTGTTTAGCTTGCCTCCATGTGTTTCTTGTCTATGATCGTGGTCTTGGCGATGGTTCGGATAATCTTACCGAAGTCTCGTCTCTCCGCCACGTCGTCGGCAGGACCCATTGCCTGGACCATCATCTTCAAGTAGATGTCGTTCTTCTTACTGTCGTATTGGTCGTATCCTGGATTCTGTCGCTGCCAGTCATCAAACAACATAATGTTCTTGTTGGACAAGTCCTTGATCGCCTTCTTGAGTCTGTCTTGATTGGTGGTGTCCTTCTCCCACACGTCCTTGTCTTTGATATGTATTACTTCTCTCTTCAAGTCACTACAATGAATTGGGCGTTTCGTTACCTCTAATTCATTCAACCCCTTCACAAACATTCGGGATATGCCCTCAGCATAACCCAGCTCTCCGACGTTCTCGAGGTCTTGTATATTTAGATGAAGCGACTTCACGAAGTCCGTGATGTTCATAGCATCCTTGCATGTCTCATTCAAGAAGAACTGGAGGTTGAACGTTTTGTTGTGCGAATTCGTATGCGTAATGGTGTTATGGCTATTGGTTGTGCTTCCATTTTTGGACAACTCAATCACGTGTTTCTGAAGCTGATTGTTCTGCTGGAGAAGATCGATGATAACCTTGTCCTTGTCTAGCGCAGGAGAAGCCGTCACAGAAGTTGCAACAACGACATCGTCTTCACACATAGAAGGTGGACACCGCTGTTTGTGGTTCCACAGAGACGATGCGTGACTGTAAGCTTTGCCGCATTCACACGAATAGACACGATGTATCGTCTCAGGCGTTTTTTGGCGTTTTTTGTTCGTCAGTGTTCGTATTTGGTGTTTTCGTGTGGATACATGACGAGTGTATTCACTTCTCTTACAGCATACAAAGTCACATTTATCGCATTTGAATTCTTCGGCGTTTTTTGGCGTTTTTTCGTTCGTCGGTGTTCGTATTTTGTGTTCTGGTGTGTTTATGTGGAAGATATATTGCTCCCGAGATGAGCATATAACCTCACATTTTTCACAAAACAAGACGTCGGCGTTTTTTGGCGTTTTTTCGTTCGTCATCTTCGTCTAGTCTAGACGAAGATAAAAAACGCCTAAAGTTGACGCAAGATACACGTCGAAACTCTATCGTCACAACATTCTGGGTGATTTTCTCAATATCACACCATATAGGTGACACCTCGTTTTTTTGATATGGTTTTTCCAAAACTCTTCTGCACATTCACAAATTGGACATTTCTATGTCCCAATAAATGTCCATTTTTGAAATCTTGAAAATAGTTTTGGAAAAAATACCCCAAAATATATAGGCTTCAAAGATTCCTAATATAATATACCCATTGGGATACTTAAAGAACCACCCTAGGTTGTATATCTTCATTTGGATAGATAATCGAGCGCGCTCAGCAAGACGCGTTCCTGATCACTGAGTCTCTGAAAAATAAGACACTCGTCGAATTTGAGCTGGAAGTGTTTGTGGTGGTACCCTTTGCATACTACTGAAATTCCTGTATCGGTAAATTTGATATCGCACACAATCGCTCCCTTGGTCAAACGAATGTTTGATGGGTCAATAAGGCATATCCATCGAATGTATGCGCCTGTGTGGAGACTAGAAATATCTTCAATATATTTATAACCGTCCAATTTCACTAAAAGGTCTGCCTGTTCCTGTCTTGTAATATGTAATTCGCTTAGAACCGACGAGACAGTCTCTCTCAGACTTTCCGATGTTGTATCAATAAGGTCCTCGTTTTCGTCCTTGTCCAGGGCTCTGAGTAATTTGTCGATGTCCATGTGTATGTTATATGCGTAGATTTCTATATGGTTTCTATGCATATACCAAGTGAGAACGTAACACGTGTTACGTCAATTTAAAATAGTGAGCTTCCGAACATCCCTCCTCCAGCTTCGTTTGCTGCCATAGGGGCGAACTCCACGCCGCCTCCTGGAATTGCCGCATTCTGAAGAGGATTTGTTGTATTTTGGTACATATTGCTATAGTCAGCTATCTGTCCGTTTCCTGATGAGGGCAGCGATCCGATATCAGTGCTACCGTAAGACCCGCCGCCACCGCTACCCATAGCCTGATTGATTGCGGACTGTCCTGGGTTCACGGGAGGAGGTATAATCTGTTGAACAGACTGTTGTGGCTGTTGATTCGGTTGAGTTGTAACTGGTCTCTTTTTCTTTCTTTTATCTGCCTCAGATGTTCCATTCCACAAGTCGATGACTCTGTCCGAAAGGATACTTACCTTCTCGCCTATCTTTGTTTGAAGACTCAATGTAATCATGAGTGTGGCGAGAATGATGTATACCACCCTGAATTCTGGGTATTGAACCCCGCTGTATGTCGGTATGTATTCGATAATGCGATGAATGCCAAATATTCCTAAAAACATGAGCGACACCTGCAATATGATTTCCAACGTTATTTCAGCATTCCCCTTATCGTCGTTTGCTTCAGGTACATAATTCTGCATCAACTTGTTTACGACAACGACAGGAATAATCGCCAAAAGTGCGTATTGAATAATATTTAACATATCGGACTTGGAAGCATCGTCAAACTTGAATACATGTTTAAAAAAACCAGCAGCCCCACTTGTATTATCTAAACTCTCCATATGATTTATAGGAAGAAATTAAATTTCATGGGCGAAAATCAATATCTTGCGTTGAAAACTTAAAAACAACTTATATAACTATACAAATGAGTAGTTCAAGATCTGTCGCGGCAGCACGTGCGAGAAGAGCTGGAGGAGATTCGTCTTCAATTAGACCTAGTCAGCAGCAAACCGCCCCTGCTCAATATGCTAAAGCTCAACAGCAGTCTGGTAAGACCAGGCAAGATAGTACGGATCAAACTCAACAAGGTGATGGTAGACTATCTGTGTCCGATGCGTTTGCGTTGGTCACGATAAGACTTGGTCGTGTTGAGATGGCATTACAGAAACTGGATATTCATAACATTGCGAAGAACGTTGCTGACGGCGAAAGCGCGGGTTCCACGGCAAGTAACGTGATTATGAAATCTGTTGTAAGTCGTATTGATGATTTAGAAAAATCCATTGATAATAAACTTGGTATGGTTGATGGTCAAAATGAACAAACTGACATGATAATCAGTCTCCAGGATAAGCTTCGTTCTATGGAAAATGAACTAAAGGATGCTAAAGATGCTATTTACAAGTTACAAAGTTTCGCCTTAGATATGAATCAGAAGATTGTCGCGAAAGATCTCCCTATCCCTAGTCCTCCTGTCATTAAAGACACAACACCTCCCTCAACGACCGAAGTGGATGAATGTGAGTCTGGTGGAGAACAAGAAAAGGATATTGATAGTGCTGGTGCCGACGAGCCCATTGAGAACAATATCGATGATGAGACAGTTGTGGTTTCTGATGGTGCTGAAGAGGATACACAAGTAGATGCTGAAGGTACAGACGACGCGTGAGTGTCGTGTGTGTGCTAACCAGTAGAGTGTTTTGAATTTATCGTTTTACGTATAAATTCAAAAAAATCATTATAGGTTTCTATCAACCGATGAAAATAATTGTAGGAATATTTATATTTTGTATCATCTTGTTCTTGTATTTACATGTTACGTTCCAGCTTCATACGAGCAACGATTTAGACGTATATGAAATAGAAGCAACGTCGAAAGAGCGACTTGAAGAAGTATGTGACATTAGACAACCTGTACTGTTTGATTATGTTAACGAAACAGTCATGCGAGACATTAACTTGAGACAGCTTACGAAGAGGTATTCTGCGTTTGACGTTAATATGCGAAGTGTAGATGAGACCGATGACGATAGTCTGTATTCTCCTGTTCCGCTGCGAAGTGTCGCGAAACTGATTGGGATGGATAGCAACAAAAAATATTTCTCCGAGAACAATAGCGTTTTTCTGACAGACACCGGAGGGATAAAAAGTATGAGTTATCATGACGAGTTTATACGTCCCTACATGGTATCCAATTGTAACTACGATGTCATGTTTGGGTCGGATGGCGTGACAACACCGATGAGATATGAGGTTAATTATCGCAATTATTTCTATGTCACCGAGGGCGCTGTAGATATTCGTCTTGCTGCTCCTAAGAATAGTAAGTATCTGATGGAACACAGCGACTACATGAATTACGAATTTCGTTCACCGATAAACCCTTGGGATGTCCAAGACACACATGCTCTGGACTTTGATAAGGTAAAATGTATCGATGTTCACCTTACACCAGGAAAGATGATCTACATCCCTGCGTATTGGTGGTACAGTATCAAGTTCGGGAAGGGTGCGACGGTGGCGTGTTTTCGATATAGAACGTACATGAACAATATTTCTATTGTACCGCGCATTTGTATGTATTTCCTCCAACAACAGAATCTCCTCCATGATGGTAGAACGAGCAAGTATGGTAGAGAAGTGAATATTGTAGCAAACTCGAGTGATGAATCGAAAGATGATACCCCGAATGCCGTCAATGAAGAAAAAAATGATGATACATGATTAGATTATAGTATATAAAGTCATCCATATAATATAATCATACCATAGAAAGGTTATGTATAAAATTCATATTCACAACCGACGATATACCGATTGGGAGTGTACCCACACAGACACCCAAGAAGTAGCCGACGTCAACGAACTTGAGCCGGCCAAACATAAACTGTTGTCTGGGGACGTCTTCCATGTGGAAAGCAGTGGGAACATTCGTATCCAACATTCTCCCGTGAGAAACCTTGATGTTATTCCAGGGGTATTGGATCTAAAAACAAACAAGACATATGGTCGCGAACGTGACGGTAAACGAAGACTGTTGTATCGTGTTGTTCCTGATGATACCAAGCTCCCCATATTCCTTGTTCCATATGAGCAAAAAAATATGGGGTTTTCCAAGGTATTTGTAAATATGTATGTGTTGTTTAGGTTTAGTGTGTGGGACGATAAACACCCCATCGGGGTAATGACCAGTACTATCGGCGCGGTTGATTTATTGCCAAACTTTTACGAGTACCAGCTCTACTGTAGGAGTCTCCATTCGTCTATCCAGCGATTCAACAAGGCAACTGTCAAGGGTGTCACTGGATTGTCGAAGGGAGCGGGTATGGACGGGCTTGTTGACAAGTATGCCGGTTGTATCGAAGACAGGCGTGGCGAAGACTGGAATGTCTTTACAATTGACCCAGACAACAGTGTTGATTTTGATGACGGATTTAGTATCAAGGAGACTGATAAACACATTCTCGTGAGCGTCTACATCGCAAACGTCACTATATTACTGGACGTCATGAACTTGTGGGAATCGTTTTCGAAAAGAGTATCCACCATCTATTTGCCCGATAGAAAACGCCCCATGTTACCATCCATCTTATCCGATAACTTGTGTAGTTTACAGGAGAAATGTACGCGATTTGCAATGACCATGGACGTCTATGTAGACAAACACACCACTGAAATACTCGACGTTCAATATAAAAATTGTGCTGTGCGCGTTTCCAAAAATTTCAGATACGAAGAACCTTGTTTGATGGAACATGGAGACTATCTTATGCTGGAAAAGGCGGTATTACAATTGTCGAAGAAATATAAATACATTCGTGCTGTTCACAATAGTCATGAAGTAGTCTGTTACCTCATGACAATGATGAATTATTATTGTGCGAAAAATCTGTTACCACATCGCGAGGGGTTGTTTCGGAACAGTTTGATGAAAAATGAAAACTTTCACGTTCCGCAGAATCTTCCTGTGGACGCAGAGAACTTCATTAAGATATGGTATAGCTCGGGAGGTCAGTATGTAAACGCGTCAACGCTCGACGAGAACGTCTCTATTGTGCGTCACGAACTAATGGACATGGATGCCTATATACACATTACGAGCCCTATCCGGCGTCTCGTTGACCTATTGAACATGATAAAATTCCAGGAAGCGAACGGTCTTATAACGTTAAGCGAGCAGAGCAAACAGTTTTACGATCACTGGACTTCCACCCAGGAGCTAGAGTATATCAATGTAACCATGCGGTCCATTAAGAAAATCCAAAGCGATTGTAGCATTCTCGAATTTTATACCAACAACACCGACGCAATCAACGGTGTATATGATGGAATTATGTTTGACAAAGTACTTCGTCACGATGGTATGTATAAATATGTTGTATATTTGTCCGCACTGAAACTGACTCTACGTGTGGTAGTGAGTACAGAATATTCCAACTTTGAGTGTAAGCAGTTCAAGCTGTTCTTGTTTCAGGACGAAGATACGCTGAAGAAAAAGATAAGACTGCATCTCGTTGAACCATGATCATCAGTCGTGGTTAGACACCGAACCGGAAGGGGGTTGGACCAGTTCGCTGTTTGAGCTGTGACTGTTGTAGACGGTTGTGTAAATCATGTATTTTTCTCAGTTTGAATTCTTTGTGTAATATCCTGTGAATGATCTTTCGATGAGGAACCTCGCCGCATTTGATTTTGTGAAACACACTCCGTCTTGCCTGTGAACAAACTGGACATACACACCCTTCGTCGAAATAATGGTCTCCCTCTATGTCAACGTTGTGTTGATTTTCGGTGGATATGTCAATATAGGAGTTAAACTGGTCAAGAGTAAACCCGATACACTCGTCCGTTGATTTTGTTTCCAGGCGTTCTATGTAGTCTGTCTGTTCTTTTTCTGTCAAGTAATATCGAAAACCCTTACTTTCCTTGATACATTCAAGGAAATTATGCGGTATTTTGTATTCAGATTTGAATCGTTCATACAGTCCGTTGAGTGGAAGAGATGACCGCTCATTGTCTCTTATGATTGCCATATCGATATCAAGAAACCGACCGATAGTTGTGGCCCAGGACGATACATCGCGCAACCGCAGTTTGATGTAGTGTATTCCATTGTATTCGATGTGTGCGTATCCTCTGTCTGTATCGAATTTTGGTGGTGGATTGTCTATCACGGGGGTGTATTTTTCAAGAAAATGGTCTTCTTCAGCTACATGTGGAAAAACCAGATTGAATCGTTTTATTATTCTCTCTATACTGTATTGTTCAACCGCGTTTATGGAGTTGTTGAAATGGAACGACGCGACCTTTCCGAAAAACTCGGACATTTTTCTTTCGAGTGGCTCGCGATAAATATCGATAACATACACGTTGCGACCGATACTTGAATTGTATTCAATGATGTCGCAAACGGATACGTTTTCTATCCCTCCCACAACGTGCAGCATGTTCTCATCGTGTATGTGAAGCACCTTGTATAGATGAGAAGCAGAGACTCGGAGAGAAGATACGAGGGACGTTGACCCGACCCGTGGAGGACAATATACAAAGATAATATTGTTGGTTTTTATATTGTCCAGACCCAGTTTGGTGTTGGCGCGTTTCAATGAATCTGTAGTGTTCTCAGCCTGTTTCTTTGGCATTGAATCATCGGAGCCCATACACTTGCGGAGATAAAAACACCGAAAATTAGCGGTAATTTACAAATTGAATTTTTGTAATCCAACGAGAGTATCAAATGTAATATATTCAATGGAAGCTCCTCCGCCTGTAGATATATGGGTGAATGTATGTGGGAAATGATCGACGAATCCGCCCGTATCTCCTCCGCCCACAATAACCCTTTTCTCCTTGTTTTGGGAGATAGAGTCTTGCATCATCTTCATACACAGTTTACTACCGTGTTTGTATTTTTTGTCTTCTACTACACCTAAAGTCCCGTTCCAAAATATAATCGAATGGGTTTGTATAAGCCCCTGTAGTGTATTGAGTGATTTCATGCCTATATCATAGAACCATTCGTCGTCATCCAACGAGTTTGTTTCCTTATGAACAGGAGCTTCTGTCATATTGCCAGCAGCTAATCCGTCCTCCATCAAGACTATGTGCGCCTTGTTGGATGATATTTCATTCATGTACTCGGACATATTGTTTTTGATCAGACTATTGATGTTCCCGCCACACAGGTAAATCGTGTCTACCTTTTTCGACAAGTTTTTCAATAACTCCATTTTGTCGTCCATCTTACCGCCTCCTATAACGGCAAGAATCTTCTGCTTGTATGGGTTTCGGGTAATCAAATGGAGGGCCTCTATCTCCTTGCGTATCAAATAACCATAAGACTGTGTCTCGCACTGTATACCGTTTATACTAAGATGATCTCTGTGTGCGGATCCAAACGCATCATTTACATATACACCGCCTAGATGCTGAATCGCGTTGTATGCTTCGTTGTTCGCAGGTAGACCAGTCCATGCGGTTTCCTCCTTGTGGAATCGTAGATTTTCAAGCATGTATACGCGACATGTTCGCAGATTAAGTGTGTCGAGCGTTGTGTCGCTGAGACCCTCTGGTAAAAATTCGACTTGTTCTTCCAAGTATGTTTCCAGTATTTTCACAAGCGGTTCCAGGCTATATTTCTTATCCCGGTTTTTCGGTCGTCCCATGTGTGACATAAGTACTATTCGAGACGCTCCCGATTCCAGTACATATTTAATAGTCTTGATGGCCGACTTTACTCGATAATCGCTAAGAACAACTCCGTCATTCATAGGGACATTGAAATCCACGCGCATGACCACGTCTTTTTTGTTCAGGTCAACATGTTCGATGAAATATCTATCTTTGGTCGAGTTATGCTGTACCACCTCTGCCAGTTTGATTACTTGATTGGCGTATGACCACTCATTGTCGTACCAGATCATAATTTTGAATTGGTTATTTCCAAGAGGCATGCACGCATATTTGTCCACGATAGAAGAACATGTTGTGCTTATGTAGTCGGAGCTTACCAGATTTCTTTCACACACTTTAATAAATGGACACTGTTCCATGTCTGCGATAATTTCGTCGATTGATGTATCGGTCTTTAGTTCTACATTTAAATCTACAAGTGATACGTTGTTTACTGGAACACGTACGGACGTCCCTGTTATTTTTCCCTCGAGGGTGGGTAGAATCTTATTGATAGACGAAGATGCACCTGTTGTATGAGGGATAATATTGTTGAATATTGACCGACATGTTCTGCTTTTAGAGTTTGGGGTATCGACAACCCTTTGACTTGCGGTGGACGAGTGAATAGTTGTAAAATTAGACTGAACTATGCCGTATTTATCTTCTAAATGGGCTAACACAGGGGTTATACAGTTCGTTGTACATGACGCGTTGCTGATAACCTCTTCGCCGGAATAAGCAAGATGATTTGCGCCGTACACGAACATCGGTGTGGCGTCTTTGGGTGGGGCTGTCATAATTGTATATTTAGTGCCATGTTTCCTTATTTTCTCTTGTGTGAGGAAGGCTCCTGTTGCGTCGATAAGTATTTCAATATTGAATTCGTTCCAATAAAGGTTTTCTGGGTTGCGATCTCGAAATACGTGGACAGTGTGACCGTTCACCTTAAAGTTGTCGTCGTCAACAATGTCTATAACAAAGTCCTTGTTATATTTATGTACACTGTCATTTTTTAGATATGTTTCTATGTTGTAGATATTGAAATCGGGAGCATTGATGGCTGCGATATAAAAGTGCTCGTGTTGAAGCATCAGCAAAAATACACACTTACCGATTCGCCCGAACCCGTTCAAACCTACAGGGACCATTATATGTTATAACGAGAAAATATACGTATTACATACAACATAATTCCTATAATAATTTGTTATAGGGATTATTCTATCTATCATACAGGTAACATATGTTTATGCCTCAGTGGATTCCTCCGCCTCGTCGCTGGACTCCGCGGCGACTTCCTCCTGGGCGGACGCATCTACGACATCAACGTCCTCGCGAGGACCAGGGCCTCTGGCCTTAGCCACTCTCTTCTTATCAGCAGGCAACTTTGCGTCATCAGAAGTCTTAGAGCGAAGAGACCGCACCTCTCTGCGAGTCTCACACATAAGTTGTCCCTTGGAAATTCCAGAGATGTCGACGGCCTGATACTTGTGTTTGCCGGTGTTCAGCTCGTTCAACGCAAACTCAACGTACTCTCCTTGGACAAGATACTTGTATTGCTGGTCGGCGACCATGATAGATGAATGGTGAACGAAGACATCGGTTCCCTTGATGTCTCCTGCAGAAGCGGTAATAAATCCGTATCCGGATTTGTTGTTAAACCACTTAACTCTCCCTGTAAAGCGCGTAGCGGGTGATGTTCCAATATCGGACTGGCTCATTTTGATTATACCATGATTACCTGGTTGTCTTTATGTTGTTTTGAGTAAAAACTGTTTGGTTGGTGAATAGTTGTCTCTAATTTACAAGGTTGTCCAGTTTATGGTAATCGGGTATATTGGTATTATGCGACCTGTTTATATTTTCGACGAAGTGGCTGAAGAATGTCGGTAATGTACCGGATACATCCATAAGTTTGTGTTTTAACGTGGCAATGTTATTTAATGTATAGGATGGTTTATCCCATGGAAGTTTTTTAAAGTGAAGAAAAAGAAGCACGTAGAAGAGAGATTCGATGTCGTCGTAATACCCTGGTTCAAACCGGTCGTGAACTCTTCTGCTCATGTAGTTGGGTGTCCCGATACTTGCGCGTTTTTTCTGTCGGTCCGGGCTGTATCTTCTTGTAAACCCAAAGTCGATGATATATACCTGACGGATATCGTCATTGTCTACTAAAAAGTTGTCTGGTTTGATGTCGCAATGAACCATGCCTTTCTTGTGTATTTCCTTTAATATGGACAGTATGGATTTTGATAATACAATGGTTTGGTCTATCGAGAAATGTCCAAGGCGTTTGCGTCTTGTCAATAGATTTTCTTTGTATAACGGGATAACCAGGTAGAGGTGAATGTCGTCCGCACCGAACCATTTTAAGGGAGGGACCCCTTGTACGTCTGATAGATATTGATATATCCTGGCCTCGTGTTTCAGACTGTTGACATCGCTACGCGGTTCTGTTTTAATGGCAACGAGTTCCTTTGTTCTTGTGTGGATGCCTTTGTAGATTTTCCCGAACGATCCTTGTGTTATTCTTTCAATTAATTTATATTTATGTATAGACATGTAGATTACTACACGATACTGCTTATATATGTATCGTCGTTATTATAATTCAATATACGAATATGTTGTATTCGTATACTGTAGAACAGATTGACTCCCTGTGAATATGTATTATGGTATAGTGATGTGATATCATACAGTATGATTTGTTGACGCCTTTGAAGACTTGGAAGGTTCGTCTGCGACAACCTCCTCCACCTTTTCGCTTTCTCTTTCCGCGTTTTCTTTCTTCTTCCATAACATTGATATACAACCACACAGATACAGTCCGATAGCAATGAGTCGAGAATGTTCCTCTATACCCTCTTTGATATCTTCTTTAATGTTTTCTACCTCATCCATCGCATCTTCATGTGCCTCTTTTGCGTCTTCCTTTACATCCTCCATTGCGTCATCTACTTTCTTTTCTGCCTCTACAGCGATATCTTTTACATCATTGTCAATCTTCGCAAGCTCTTCTCTACCCAGTTGTTTCACTCTCTCTGCGTCTTCTGTTGCTTTGGTGATGACAGCGTTTTGTTCCACCAAAGGCGTTGACTCTTCTACCTTAGTATCGATTTCCTGTTTCGTTTCTTCGATTTGTTTCACCAAAGGCGTTGACTCTTCTACCTTAGTATCGATTTCCTGTTTCGTTTCTTCTGTTTTTTCTATTAGCGGTGATGTTTCTACCGTTGTAACCTCCGATTGAACAGGCTTTTCAGTATTGGGTACGGGTGCATCAGTTGACGACATTATATATAATGAAAATATTTTAATCGAGACATATATTCATTATTCATTATTCATTATTCATTATATTCCTTCACTTAGTCCCGAAATTTGAGACATAGTATTTGCAAATACAGACTGGATATTTTCTTTTAATTTGACGACCTGTTTTTGTAACTGTTTGATTGTTTCGTCCTTCTCTATTATGATAGATTCGTAAGATTCGGTTTTATGTGACATCTCGACGAAAACCTTCATCATGTCATTTAAATACCTTTCAGAGATCTGTTGTGCGTGATCAATATCGTTACTGGGGTCGGATATATCTGTTTTTATGGCTTCCTTAGCCGCGTATTGTTCTATATTGATACTCCTATTGTAGACAATAGGAGACGCATATGACATACTTGTCCATTTTGATATATACTCTTCCTTATCCTCCTTGGTATTGTACATAATAAACTCTTTATCTGATACTAACACGTTTTCAATATAGTCTGATGGGGGTCTGTAGACATACATGAAATACTGATAAAGTCTCTGGTAGTTTTTACATGAGGCCACAGAACATTCCTTTTTTTTAGCAGACGGTTTAATTTTTGTCCCTAAAATATCGCCTAATATGGTATGCCAACGATTTATATCTTTGGACAACAGTTTTATAACGACAATATTGTCTTTTTCTGTTACACCATACCCTTTTTTGAAATCGAATGACGTGATTTGTGGTATGCTATAATAACTCATTATTTCGTTACATGGATTATACCAGGTCATATTGGATAGTTGTGTTTTATTAAAAACTTCTATGATGTCATTTATGCTTTTATCCTTGTACTCCCTCAATTGCGTGGGGGTGGCGTTTTGGAAAAACGTGGATACTTTTTTCTCGATAGGCAACTTGTAGATGTCAAAAACATATATTTTTCTAGATTTTGTTGTTTTGTCTATAATTTTATGAATAATATGTTCGTGTTTGTGTTCAACCTGTTGAATAGTGTGTATGTTATAACATGTAAAATTATTATCAACCAGAATTGAATATAATGTAGATGTGTCGCAATTCCCATTTGTCATGATAAGCGTATCTAAAGTTTGTATATTTGTTAATTGATCAAACAATTTGTCTTTATGGTGCTTTTGTTTACGTGGCAAACTGTTGGATAATTCTCGCGTAGAATTAGATACTGACATGGATATAAAGGATATTTTTTTTTCAGTTGTTCTACATAAAACACCGTTTTACTTCATTAACTATGTGAATGTGTATTCAGTAATAAAATCGACCTAATAATCGTGTATATTTCACTATGTACGTCCATATTTCCGTACGTTGTATCGAACATCCCCCATGTGTAATGTAAGTTTTTCAAATCTTCCTTATATATCGAAGATACTTTGGTTCGTATGTTTTCATCATAGAAACTTATATAGGACATAGGAGACTCGGTATATAAGTGGTTCCATGGTTTATTCCCTATAAATTCTATAGTATGGGTAGGCGGGACCGGAGTATGAATTGTGCGAGCTACTTTGTAGTCCAAACTGTATTCACTATTTATACAAGATAATGTGTGTTCTATATCTTCTATATGATGTACATCAATGTTATTGTTTTTGTGGCTAAAAAAGGTTTGACTATTGTATTGATCCGACGAAACCATCGTTCCTTTTAATAATCTATTTACAAATTCCTCGAATGATATAAGACAATCCCTTCTCGAATTGGGTGACAATATGTTACTAAATATAAAATATAAATAACTACTAATAACACGCTTGTATGGATTCACGCAAAACTGAATAATCCTACACCTATCACTGTTCAATGCGCTGGACATGGGAATATTATGTTTTTTGATGTGTGTGTTTATGATTGAATGAACACCTAGCGACTGGTCTACATGATCTGTTTTTATTTTTTCTTGTTCTATATACATCTTCATGATACGGTCGCAGTCAGCGAGATGTTGCCATACGAGAATGATATTTTGTTTTTCATGATACAGATAGTTTGTGTTTGGTTTAATACAGCCGCGGGGGGTCATAGGATTTGATGTGGATTTTGTGGGGGGTTTTGTGGTGGGTTTCATGGTGGGTTTTGATGTGAGCGGTGATGTGGTGTTTACGGATGGAATCTCCCTGATTATTTCTATTATGTCGTCTGTTTCAATAATGATTGTGTCTTCTTCGTCGCTATCAACATTTGTTTCTTTTTTGTCTTCAATTTTGTCTTCATTTGTGTCTTCAATTTTGTCTTCATTTTTCTCAAGATCATATTCAAACCCGTGTACCCTTGAAAATAATATATCGTCTCTGTAAAAGTCTGAAACTTTTTCAAAAAGTTCTTTATTATAAAATTTATTATGTGGTATACGATATTGACTGTAATCATCTATAGTATAATCATACATGTGGTTATCCTCATCATATGGGCCTGTTCCACGATTTGAATTTTGGTGTGGCCCAATCCATCTTTTTTGATGATCTGGTATCTTTTTATTGAACTTGCTTTCAAGGTAGTCGTAATTTACATTCTCTATGTCACATACAATCATCTCTTTGCATCTGTTCAATCTTTCGTCCACAAACCCCGATCCATCGAACCCCTCAGTTTGCGGATTAAAATGAAATCTGTCGATCGCTTCCCAGTTTTCTTTGGTTAGTTCGTTAACAAAATGTGTGAACGTCAGCGAGATATCCTTATTCCATTTGTGTCTGAACTGGCCGTCTTTTTTATATTTGTCCACAAATCCGGATACAAGTCTCTTGTACGGATCCCTTAACACAATAAACACACAGTACCCTTCTATATTGGGTGGTAGTTTGCTTTGCATGTTATGTTCGTTGTGAATATCCGGTGCCATGTGAAGATCGTTCTGTAAACACAAAAAAATGTTTTTAATATGCGAACATCCGCATTTCGGAGACCAACCTAATATAATTTTACGTTGTTCGTCTATCAAAAATCCCATATATCTCAAAATATATTTTATTTTGAGATATATTCGCAAATTATATGTATAGTGATTGGTTTGTCACAACATATTTCATAGTTAGTCTGGGTATTTCGCGCAATGTTGACAAGAAGTCTATGCGGCCTGTTAACTCGGCTATCTTTTCCATCTCACACGCAATATTGTTTATTTTCATAAGGGCTTTCACAAACTCGCCCAGAAAAATTTGTTTCTCGTATTCAAGGCTTTGCAACAGTCGTTTACAGTCTTCTACGTTCTCGCAGTCACACCAGTCCGCACAATAGTCGGTTAGATCGTAGTGAATGTCGCATTCCGTTCCCGTTACGATATTTTCGTGATCCTCTATTGACACATACTCGTCGTAAAGTTCTTTTGTAGTATATATGATTTTCTCTACTGTCTTGTCCTTACAGTGTGGTGTGATACATTTGACGTCGTCGCTCACTGTTACATTGGTGAAACAACTGAATAGTGATATGAGCTGTTTTGCTGTCAGGGTGTAGAGTGTTTCTTGATCGATAAGATCGGCAAATACGAGGCAGTGAACCTCGCGAAGCTTGGAGGCAATGCGACCTTTTGGAGTTAATTCGACAACACTGTCACTTGCGGAGTTCCTGGAAATAAGTGAATTGGTTTCGAGAATGCTCATCACCGTCTCGATGCTGTTATTCATGAACTTCTCGACATCCTTTACGCGCGAGGACATGTGGTCTATTTCGGTCTGAACTACCAGTTGAGCCTCGCGCTTTTTCTTGTCTTCCGTGATGCGCGGCCACTCCTTTTGGAGGTCGGCGATTTTCTTCTCGGCGTCCTTGCGCTTCCTGTTCTTGAGCGCGTTTACTGTATTCACAAGCTCGGTAAACTCCTCGACGACATAGTAAGGTGCGTCGAATTTCACGCCAGCGTGTTTCTTGTCCTCCAGTTTCTTGATTTCGTGACACATGTCTTGGATTTCGCGCTCGATGTCGTTCTGGATCATGCTGCGTTTGGCGTAGTTCACAAAGTCGGTGTCGCCAATGTCAATGAGATTCAGCAACAAATTGTAGGAGATCTTGAATTTGCTTGTGAGGGTTTGTGGTTTGCCGTGTAGCATTTTCTTGTAGGTGATACAGTCAATCTTGGGAAACAGATTGTTCAGGTGAATGACGCTGCCCACTTTGTCGATGCCGCGTCGCCCGGCTCTCCCCGCCATCTGCGTGTATTCGTGGGAATACAGCGTTCTCTGGACGTTGCCGTCGAACTTGGAGGAACTTGCGAACAGTACCGTCTTGGTGGGCATGTTCACACCGATGCTGAAGGTCTCGGTTGCAAAGAGAACCTTGATGTATCCCTTGGCGTAAAGAAGCTCGATCATTTCTTTGATGATGGGCATCACGCCCGAGTGGTGGATGGCGATGCCCTTCTCAAGCAGTGCCACCGCGTTGACGTATTCGGGTAGATGGAGGTACTCCTCGTAGTTGGGAAGTTTGCGGATGATTTGTTCGCACTCGTTCTGGACGATATACGGAACTTTGGAGTCGAACTCCAGCAAATTGACGGTGATTTCGTTGGCACACACCTCGAGTTGTTTGCGCGACAACACGAAACACAGTGCCGGTAACATGTCTTTTTCCACCATCAGTTTACATGCCTGGTTCAGCACGTGTTGGCGCTTCATGCGCAGCCGGTTTTTCTCGAACAGATCCAGCGTCTTCTGGACCTTGTGGAAATGCGGCTCGTCGAATTTCCCGTCGGCGCTTTGGATGGGAATAAACTTGTCGGTCATGTCCTTGATCTCCTTTTGCGTTGCCTTGTCCTTGATGGTCTTGAAGACGCTGCTCGCGGACGTGAGAAACGTGTAGTGTGTGAGGGGCACGACGCGGTGGTTCGTCGACGCCAAGTAGACGAATTTGTCGGACTTGAAGCTGGGAGTGTTGCCGCGCGTTTCGCACCATCGTGCGAACTTTTCCGGGGTATCGATGGTTGCCGACAACATGATCATCTGGACGTGTTCGGGCATCATCATGATGCTTTCTTCCCACACGCGTCCTCTATCGGGGTCGTTGACGTAGTGAACCTCGTCGAAGATCACGCACCCCAGCTCGTTGTCGAAATCCATGTCGAAGTCGATAAGCGACGACGTGGTTGTAGATTGTTTGTTGTATAGCGTATTGAGTAAGATTTCGGTGGTCATGATGAGTACATCAGCCTCAGGATTCGTCTTGATGTCGCCGGTCAGAATACCAAATGATATGTGGGGGTACTTATGTGTGAATTCGTAGAATTTCTGATTGCTTAATGCCTTGATGGGGGCGGTGTAGATGACTTTCTTGCCTTTTTCGACCATATGTTCGATAGCGAACTCGGCGGGGAGAGTCTTGCCGCTACCTGTATGTGCTGTGATGAGAACATGATGACCCTTCACGATCGCCTCGATTCCGTATTTTTGAAAAGTACTCAACTCGAACGGGTACTTTTCAAAGTGCTCTTTGAATGTGACTTCATTGTCTGCAGGATATGTTGCTGCGCAGATCTTTACCATGATATCTATATGTTATGTGATATTTCCTTTATATCGCTTTGGTTAATATATCAGATAGTTGTGGGTCTTACCATAATAGGTATGGTAACCCAGCTACCGTCGTCATTCCATCAGCCGCGGTACAATGATAGAGAGTCGTAAATGGTGGTTCTTATGCGAACGGATTGTTTCCGCCTCAGCCGCCGCGTATGACTCGCTTGGAGCACATACGTCTGTTACAATTTGGACAGTTACATCCACATCCTATCATATTCCCCCTCAATGCTCGTTTGGTCTTGTTTTTTCTGGACCGCCCCTTTGCGACCCTGGACTTGCGGGAACGCGACTTGTGCGATCTACGCTTTTTCTGCGTTTTGCGTTGCGCGCTGGAACGACGAACCATATATATTGCGTCTATAAAATATATTTGGTAAGCGATATAAAGACATGACGACGTATGGTATTAGGTAGGAGAAACTATCTCATGCTCTTGTAGCTCAGTTGGTTAGAGCATCGGTCTTATGAGCCGAAGGTCTGCGGTTCGAGCCCGCACAGGAGCACGTAGCACGGATGGCCGAGTGGTCTAAGGCGGTGGACTTAAGACCCACTATCGTAAAGATGCGAGGGTTCGAACCCCTCTCCGTGCAAACCAATGTATGTTTGTTCATAATATAAATAGTGTGTCCATGTATATTATATTTATTCTATCCTATTCCGTTTTAGATATTATCTACAGTTTGTACATTTGGCGTTTGAGCATGAAGATATGTTGTCTGGACAACATCCGTATCGAGTGCCTTTACATCCACCCACCTGTTCCTGATTAGGTTGTGGTGTAGGTGGATTCGGCGGTCGGGGAGTTGGTTGTGGGATTGGTTGGTTGATACTGATAAGTATGGATATGGTCAATCCTACGATGACAATAAGTAGTGCGGTGATTGTAGCGTCGTTCATTATAGTATAAAATAAGAATAAAAATTTTGTGTGTGTGTGTGTGTTTGTATGGCTCTTATAGTGTAGTGGTTATCACTCAGGACTTTGAATCCTGAAACTCGGGTTCAAGTCCCGATAGGAGCTGTTAACAGGTAGTATAGAGGTTCGAATCCGAATCCTCTTCCTGTTACTGTCCCGGCTTGGAGGTTATGTACCTCGCCGAAAGGACCCTACCCGGTTAGCTCAGTTGGTAGAGCGCCAGACTTTTAATCTGGTGGACAAGGGTTCGAGCCCCTTATCGGGTGTGGAGTATGGTCTGTGCCATCTCCCGCATGGTCTAATGGTTAGGATGCCACCCTTTCAAGGTGGAGGCTCGGGTTCAATTCCCGGTGCGGGAATTTCATGTTTACATTGTAAATATGAAATACTTATATCTATAGGCGTTGCCGAAAACGTCAAATATTTAGGTATGTGTATAGTAAATATACCATGCTCAATCCACTTGCCTCTCCATTTGTTCCGACGCAGTATCGGGACGCTCCCTACGAACCATGCCAGAACGACCATCACACTGATTCAGAAAGAGAGACCATGGATATGCGAACGTCGTATGACCATTTGGTGGAGAAGATAGCTATTCTGACAAGCATGTTTCCGGGGTCGGAAGTGCCTGGTCTTGTCTCCAGCTACATGTGTCTGGACCTGAAAGGAATCACTGAACGTAATCGGGTCAGCATCCTTTCCGCAGATCCCTCCTATTTTCACGTCAACTTCATCAACCAGTTGGTGAAGAACTGTCGGTACGTGAACGACGACCAGGGACGGTTCCTGTGGAATGCGTCGACGATTTACCAGTATTTCGCGGCGGCGGAAGAAGAAGAAGAACGACGCGACGACGACGACATGTCGCTTGAACTCAAAACAGGACTCAAAAGTATCTGGTTGGGTCCCACTCGGTTCTGTACCAAATCGGGCGAATACGCCGACCGCTGCGGATGTTCTGTGTGTGACGATGGAGAGAACCATCTGATTGTGTTCAGCGATTCGGACGAGGAGGCGGATATACTATTTTAAATTATACAATAAAGTTGATTTTTGTATGTATTATTATTTTACACCTTTGAACATTTAAAACGCCGACTAATTTAAAAAATCTTTATAATTAGAACTTTTAAAATTTGATGGATGTTTATACATTAAATTACCATATATTTGTGTTCGTTGATATTTTAAATGATTATAATTTAATCTGATAGCATGTAATGTTGGTGGATTATTATCAGGATGGAAAATTACCATTGAATTATTTTCACTCATTTTTTTTATAGTATTACACCATTCCCAAGGAACCCAACAACGATTTACATCTTTATTTTTCTCCCAATATTCCTGAATATATTTATATTTATCTTTGAATTCTAATAAATGTGTATTACAATCTAAATTTTCTATTTCACTATTATTATTTATATTCAATAAATAAGTTAAACATTTTTGACGTATATCTGGGTGAGGTGATATTTTATATCCTGTTAAATTTTTTTGAATAGCAGATATTATAGTAGTTTCTTCATAAATGTTAAATTTTTCTTTTAAGGTTTTATGAAATTCATTACTATTCATAAATTCAAGCAATTTTTTAATTATATTGTTTTTATAATTATGTAACCTAAATGTTATTCCAATAGATTCTACTGCATTTTCAGATGAATATTTTTTATCGCTCTCTATATATTTTTTGTAATCATTCCAGCTTGAGGTACATCCTGGAAATCCCTGTATTTTCCAACCATTTTCTACTAATTCTTTATATAATTCGTTGTTTGTTGTTTTTTCTTCAAAATGTATTTGTTTTTCATTAATAATTAATTGTAAATGTTCTTTTGATAAAAAACTCCTAATATCTAAGTGAGGAAATGGGTAATATATTTATTTCAGCATTTTTTATTTTTTCAATAATATAATTGAATTCCATTATATATAATATATATATATATAATATTTTTTAACAATATTTTAATTTAAGTTATTATAGTTTATAAATGCCTACTCACAAAAGCAGTGATTATAAATTATCAGAAGTTAAATTCTATCTATCTCATAGGATATATACTAGATTTTTTATAATTTACCACATTCGTGTACGCCAAATATAAATTTGAAAACATTCCAATTTTTCTTATGCTCTTTTCGCTGTTTTATAAAGTACAACGCAAAACCAACTATTAACAAAATAGTAAACAACGTAATAATCCATTCAATATATAATGTATATTTGTTTATTTGTTTTTGATTTTTCTTTTTATTTTGTTTTAAATAATTCCGTTGAGAAGCCATAATATATCCAATTAATAATAGGAGGAAGCATAACGCAGTAAAGGTTTCATTTATTTTAGTAAACATTAAAAATGCTACCCAAATTATCAGTGTGTTTGCCAATATATCAATGGGAGGCGAATGTTCAGTAGTAAAGTCTATTGCAAAATAAATAATTGACAGAATAATAACTTGTTTAACTAACATATTATCTGTTAGGAGTGCCCTGGTTTTACATCCCAGTGTTTCTGCAACAAAATTCCCGCTTACCGCCTATATTAGTAAAAATACACCCCGTAGAAGATCTGAAGACTCCATATAATATATAAGTATAAATATTCGTATAACAAAATAAAAATATACAATCATATATATTAAATGGACTCTGATTATAAGGTACTTGGCCTATCCCCAGGAGCTACAGAAGAAGAAGTGAAAAAAGCATATCGAAAAAAAGCATTAAAATACCACCCTGACAAAAACTCTTCTCCCGAAGCAGAGGAACAATTCAAAAAGATATCTGAAGCCTATCACAATATTACAAATCCATCCCCTTCTTCCAATTCACAATTTCAAGAAGGATATACAAACGCTCAATTTGTCGACCCCAATGAAATCTTTAAAATGTTTTTCCAAAATAATCATAATTTATTTGAAACGGATGATGATTTTGGTTTCCCACCTATGTTTGCCTTTAATTTCGGTTCTTTTCCTACTTCTACTATTCATTCAACAAGAATGCCTTCCGTATTTCAATCTACGCAGTCTTTTTCAAATAACAATTTTAGGAATGGATTCTCCTCTTCCTCTTTTTCCAGCACCATAATTCAAAATGGAAAAAGAATCCAAACTATAAAAGAAAATCGAAATGGAATAAAATCAGAAAGAAAAATTGTTTCTGATTTAAGAACTAATAAAATTTTATCAGATACAACCTCCAGTCAGAGACTAACTAGGTAATTTTTATTTAAATTAATGGTAATAAAATCCGATCATTTTCAAATAATTTTAATAAACCAATCTCTTTTGGATTAAACAATCCAATTTGATCATGTGCATTAAATTCAAAATCAAATACTTCATCATATATTAATTTTCCTACTAAAAAATGACATGTAAACCCTACTTCAATATTAGTAATTAAATATTTTTCGATGGTAATAGGTAAGTTTAATTCCTCTTTCCATTCCCTAGATAAACATTCGTAATATGATTCTCCGGGTTCTAATTTTCCTCCTGGAAATTCCCACCTTCCTTCATTATCCATTCCTTCTTTTCGCCTACCCAACAATATATTACCATCCTTGTCATATATTATTCCACAAACTACATCCTTATTTCCTCCCACTTTAACATGAAACATAAATATATAATTAAAAGAAATATTTATATACTTAATTAAAATTATAAAACTTCCAATTAATTGAATATATTAAATAATTTTTAAAGATTAAAAAAAACAATATAAAGAATTATTGTGAGATATAGTTGTCTTAGGACTAGTAGGCTTTCTTAGCTCAGTTGGTTAGAGCGTGCGGCTGTTAACCGCAAGGTCATAGGTTCGACTCCTATAGGAAGCGAAGCAGTGTGGCGCAGAGGAAGCGCGTCTGGCTCATAACCAGAAGGACGATTGATCGAAACAATCCACTGCTAATCGGTTATTTTCATTGAAAGTACCAATGATAATAATTGCATTTATTTTATATTTATAATTTAAATACTTATTATTGTTATTATACATAATAATTATGTCTTTATTAAATCGTAAAATCTTATTTGTTCATATAAATAAATCATGTGGAGGGGTAATAACTACCAATTTTAAAAACAATGGAAATACAGAATTAACTGGGTTTCATAGAACATTGTTAGATTTATTAAATGAATCTCAAAAATTAGGCGTCATTAATAATAATTTATATATTTTTACTATTGTTAGAAACCCCTGGGAAAGAATGTTGTCTTTGTATTTATTTTATAAATATAAATTTTTTAGTAAAGAGTTTTTTTCTGGAAGCCCTAACATAGATGACTATTTTAATAAATGGATAAATTATATTTATTCCAAAGAGTTTGACAGATCTAGAATACATAGTAAAGTTAACGTTTTTAACTATTGTTTTTCAAACCAACTTAATTGGGTAAAAGATGAAAATGGAAAATTAATCAAAAATATAAATATATTTAAAAAAGAAGAATTAGATTATGATGATTTATTTGAAAATATTTTGAAATTACAAAATTTTGATTCTAAAACCATAATTCATCCAACTAATCATTCTCATTATTCAAATTATTACGATGAAGAATCCAAAGAACTTGTTAGAAAACATTATGCTGAAGACATAGATTATTTTGGCTATAAGTTTGAAAATGAATAAGATTTCAATTATAATTTTATTATTTGTTTTTTTATAGTTTTATACTAGCTGATGGTTTTCTTTGAAACTGCTGTATTAGCCTTTTCATCATCCTGTTCCCTTTATCTTTATAAACAATTTTTAAAATACAGACAGGATACGGAATGTTTAGAAAAGAAAGTATCTTTTTTTCAATTGAAAATAAATAATTTACAGGATCGGATAGATTCACAAAACGAATTTCTAATTCTATGTGATAATCCTTATTTTAAAATAAACATAATCCAACTAACAAATTGGGAGGCTATTAACAAATTAATAAAAAGTAATGTTATTAATAATGATGATTTAAATTCTATATTGAAGATATATAATATTAATGTTCATAACAAATTAGAGAAACAAATAACTTTGCCTATATTTACTTCGGTAATTAATCATATTTATGAAGATTATTATATTTATTGGGATGAAATGAATTAAAACTAACAATACTATATAATGAAGAAACTTATGCAAGAATTAAAAATACATGATAAATGGGAATTTGTTTATGGATTACATTCAGATCCTAAATATAAAGAATTATTGTCTCAGCATAAACATGGGTTTTATTTTGATTTAGTAAATAAAAATGCCTATTCTTTTGAAGAAGGGATTTCTCATATCGTTGGGAAAGAAAATGAAGATAGAATTTATAACATGTGGTGGGGGGATAATAGTTAATTCGTTTGATTTTATTAAAATAAATATAGGTTAAATATAGACCCGGCTGGCGCAATTGGATAGCGCGTATGACTTCTAATCATGAGGTTGCAGGTTCGAGTCCTGCGTCGGGTGCATTTTAATTCATTTAATTAAGGAAAATGATTTAAAAATATTTTAAAAGATAATATAAAATGTTTAGTGTATTTTTATTTTTTCTTTTCACTCTAAGTCTAACAAATTCTGAACCTGATTGTCCTTTGGTTTCCACTATTCCTGTTACTAAAAATAAAAATACAATTCGTATCATGCAGTATAATGTAGAATGGCTTTTTTTAGATTATTATGCGCCTATGGATTGCCCGGGGAAAGGATGTACTTGGGTAAATGAAAGTCAAGCCGCGTCCCATTTGAATTATGTGGCTAAGGTTATTGATGAATTATCCCCTGATATCGTTAATCTATGTGAAGTTGAAGGCTGCGACGAACTACATGCATTAAATAAACATCTCTCAAATAATTCATATCAAACTTATTTATTAAATGGAACGGATACTAGTACAGGACAAAATGTTGGACTACTAACAAAATTTTCGCCCCAAATCAATTTGCATAGGTCGAATGGAAAAGCGGAATATCCCGTTATTGGTTCACAATGTGGATATACAGGAGCTTCTGGAAATACATCAGTAAGCAAACATTATTTTACAGAATTTTTATTCGGAGATTTGGAAATTGCACTGATTGGTGCTCATTTGTTAGCACAACCTACTGATCCTCAACGATGCGCCAAGAGGGAAGCGCAGGCGTTCGTGTTGCAAGAGATTATTTATAATTATGTTTTAGAAGAAAAAGAAATAATAGTCATTGGAGACATGAATGATTATGACAATGAAATACCAGACGTGAATTCTAACAAACCGATATCTATGGTTTTGGATATTTTAAAAGGAAACCAAGGTCCTCATATGGGAGCGTATAAACTATATAGTGTGGCTGAGAACATACCACAAGAAAAAAGATTTAGTGAATGGTGGGATTCGGATGGTAATTGTGATACTAGTCAGGAACAAGATTTTTCATTAATTGATCATATGTTAGTTTCAGCAAATTTGAAATCCAAAATCCAAAAGGCCTTTATATATCAAAACTATTCGGAATATTGTGGGAAAATGAATTCCGATCATTATCCACTAATTTTAGATTTATCGATAAATTTAAATTCATTTATAAATAATTAAAAATATTTAAAGACATTATCTTTACATAATATGAGCATGGACTAATGCTTTTAAATAATAAAAAGGTAAGTTTGTATTATTTATATTGTTTTTGTATACATATTCTAATTTATATTTTGTTTTTACATTTAGGAGGGCTTATGCTTCTCGGCTGAAGCATAAGTTCTTTGTCCGCGTTAGCTCATTTGGTTAGAGCATACTCTTAGTAAGCGTAAGGTAGTGAGTTCGATCCTCGTACGTGGCTAATAAAGATTTATAAATAAAAGTTCATATCTTTATAGTTAAAAATATGAATTACTTAATTTAATTATTAGATTATGAATATCCGATAACGGCACAATCTATTCGTTTTCCAGCATGCCCAGTTTCTAGTGAATCATGGAACCCCCCTTTTCCCAGGTCATCTTCATCCTCATGGATAATTATAGATCTTCCTAAGATGGAGTTTTTTCCAAATAGTGTGAGTTTATTAGTGGATAAATGAGTATTAACCTCTCCTTCATGATTGGCAATAATATTTCCTAAATCACCTGCATGGCTATTTGCCTCATTAAGTCCTCCGTGTTGTTTATTAGTTGGATTCCAATGACCTTCACACATTGAACAATCAGTTTTAAACAAATTTCCTTTTTTGTGAACATGAAGTCCATGTTTCCCGGGACTTAGATGACTAGCATGAATATTAATTTTTACTACATCCGCTTTATTGTTTTGGTAAAAAGTCACATAACTACCTTTTAATTTACCTTGAAAAACTGCAATTGCCTGCATTGTTAATAATATAATATAAAGGTTTATATTTAAAATTTAAATGAAAAAAAAAATATTTTCTTTAAATTTGTTAAACAGATTTTAAATGAAGATAATTAATAAATTATTTTAATAATTATTTTGTGAAACAGCAGCCGAATTTTTCCCATAAACTTAGATTTTCGGAAGGAGTATTATAAATAGAGTGTTCATAGGATTCGTTATCTTTTTTTCCAAAACTTGCAAATGCGTGTTCGGAATAGGAATTAGTCATTTGAGGATGAATTTTGGCCGACTGGGTTGACGTATAACAAATAGATGCTTTCCTTTTGGAGGATAGTTGGGAAAATTTGAACATATCTAATAATATTAAAATACCTTAATATAGTTAAATTAAATCATTTGTATTTGTAAATAATAAGTTAGTTGGTAAAACAAATTTTTGCGGTTTGATTAACAGAATCATATTCAACATATCCCTTATACCCTTGATATTTTCCTGTTGCCTGCATTATTATGCATTTTGTTTTGGTTTTTCCAGCTCCATTATAATTGGGCCAGGAGCTAGTGCTAGAAGGACGATGAGGTGATTCAAAATAGATAGTCGTATTTAGGCTATCATTAAATTTAAACTGAATCAAGGAAATCGAATTATCGACATATTGTTCACTGCTAGTTTTCCAATAATTGGAATTGATGGATTGGGACCCTGTGGGTTGTGAAGATGTTGTTTTTGAGCTATAAATACTATATACACTATTGGTTTGGTAATTTGAGCTACCTGAGGTACCTGATAACTCCGATGTAGCAGTAAGATTTAAATTGTTGGAGGTAAAACTAGATCCCCAATATATAGTAAAACAATTTGAGCATGGAGGTGGGCAGCATGGATTATATCCTACACAAGGATAACATGGATTACAAGGGTTACAAGTTGGTGTATAACAAGCCATTATACTTGTTATATACAAATTAATAAATACAAAAATAATTATGAAAATTTTTTTATACATTCATATATTTTTGCAGATTCATCGATGGAAAAAGCCCCTCTTTTTTGTGCTAAATTCAAAAATGTAGCAATAAGTTGCAAAGCAACATTTTGGTCTGTTACCTCAACATCCACCAAACGAGTTTCCTTCTTTTCTGTCCCTTGTTCGGGAGAACTAGGTATTTCTGTTTTAGCAGTAGATTCCATTTTATATAATTTATTCTATTTTTTTTAAATACTTATCTAAACTTATTTATATGAGTGAGTTTGCTACTCTGCCGACTACATCTGGAATTCCAACCAGCGAAAAAAAAACTGGATCTCGCGTGCTTGCAATACGTACAGCAACCCAAGAAAACCCAACCCTTAAATCAAAATCAAGAAGTCGAATGGATGATCTTAAAAATGTAAGTTCAATATATCAACAAAATCCAGCCACTGGAATGAATGCTATTGAACAATCAAAGGCATTGCAAAAATTAAAAGAACATTATGAGATAGGTCAAGCTCATAGGGGCGGAAGAAAACGTAGAACAAGAAAAAGAACAATGCGACGAAAATCCAACAGAAGAGTAAAAAAATCTTCCAAAAGAAGAAGAAGAAGGTCGCACCGCAGAAGACATTAAAAGCCTACAATGCCCCAGTTCATTTTCCATATAGGACTGATTTCTTTGTCATTTTCAAGTTGTAAGTGAAAGGGACATGACTTTTCAGGATCTAAATTCTCACATGGGTTGCATGGCTCATTGATATAAGAAAATCCAGGAATTTCATTTGGTAAGTCTTTGTCTTCTACTTTTTCTTTTTCCCAATACCCATACCCATTCCAAAAGTTATATCCTTTGTTTTTAACTTTATACATGCTACTTGAGCCATCAAGGTTTTCTTTGCATTGGTATTTTGTTCCATCTGGAATGGTTACTCCCCTTAGTATAAATTGTCCTTCATTTGTATTCCATCTTAACAATTGGTGAATTGCATTCTCATTATATCTTTTTTGATAATAATCAAGTGATATTTTAGGATCAGATTTAATCAAAGTATTTTTTCCTAATTCCTCTAAAAATATATTTTTGGTTTCCTCCTTCCAAGGCCAATAACCTGTTTCTGTCCACGACCTCATTTCATCTGGAGAGGCTTGTTTTTGCAACATTTCCAAATCAAATTGGGTATAAGGTAAACTCAATTGCCTATATTTTTCAAAAAGTAAAAAATCTTTACTTGACCATTCGAAACCTTCTTTGTAAAGGGTTCCAGAAAGATACATTTTACAAATGGTTGTTAGGATCAATAAAATTACCAATAATAATATAATGATTTTTTTATAAAACTTCATTATATTATTTGTTTATTATTTTATATTTATTCTTCGGATACTGGTTCTTTTATTCTATTGGTATAACTCAATTATCAATGATCTCTTCTTGAGTTAATTTCATATTTATAAATTATATTTAGGCGGAGTAAAAATAATCTTTTCTAATCATTTAAATAGCTCCAATTTCAGT
>Ga0209137_1000095_pt1 | contig 95858 bp, 82 predicted proteins | sample SaaInl5LU_22_DNA_FD_184642 | JGI IMG/M metagenome (GOLD analysis project Ga0209137, IMG submission 184642) | Marine microbial communities from expanding oxygen minimum zones in the Saanich Inlet - ESP_105LU_22_DNA (SPAdes) (version 2) | ecosystem: Environmental > Aquatic > Marine > Intertidal...
GTACAGTTAATTGTCGATGTGGCAGGCTTGTAAGCCTGCGCTCCAGCATTGGAGATAATGCGGCCGGCGGGAATAGCACCGTGCTTAAGCGCCCAAACAAAACGTGCCTGCCACTCTTCGCGCTGTGACTCATCTTCAACATCCGACAACGCTTTGGCCACGCGAGCATAGGTTGCATTGATATCGGCATCGACAGGTTGTTCCTGTTTATCTTTGAGGCGATATTTTTTATCCCAGATGTCGAGAGAGGCTTCCTGGAATTTAATCTCGGGGGTTTTGGCTACGGCTTTGACCGATTTTAGTTTGGTTGCGGTGCTCATTGACTGACCTTTTCTGTTCGTTGCGTATTAAATTTGGTTTCAAATGTCCCGGCTATGTGCCTGGGCTAGCTCCGGTTAAGCAAACCGGCGAAAAATAGTAATCGCTGCGTAAATTTTTGTTTTTGATACCTGGCTCTGACTAAAACTTGCCCGGTGCAACTCGTTTACAGCGTCACGCAGTTTATCCTACATGGTGTGTCATGCAAGCATTAATACACTACATATTGTGTTTTTTCGTCCGAAAGGTGATTTTTCGGTTTGCTAATAGGGTGCAAAAGGTGTGGATAGATTGCTGTAATCCGCACCGTGACTGGTGTGACTGAAAACGCTGACCGATGGCGCAAAATTGGTCACAGCACTGAGCTAAACCGGCCTTGCTCCCACGCCGTATAAAATTTTTAGCGCCGTCCGGTTCGGGCGGTTAGCCTATGTCACCGTTGTGCCGATCCGGGGACTTGGATAAACTACAGGAACTTGGCAAATGTACCTAAACGCGGTCTCCCGGAAAGGGATGTCACCGCCATCTATTGAGGCTTTTCATGGATATTTTTGACTTCTCCGACGGCCGTGAAGGTTACTACGGAGAGTATGGCGGTGTTTTTCTGCCGGAAATTCTGCAGGCGACCATCGAGGAACTGCTTGAATGCTTCCGTGAATGTAAAGCCGACCCGACATTCTGGCAGGAGTACGTGGCGCTGCTGCAAAACTATTCTGGTCGACCTACTCCGGTTACCTATCTCGAGAACCTCAGTCGTGAGCTGGGCGGCGCGCAGATTTATGTTAAGCGTGATGATCTCAACCACACTGGTTCGCACAAGATTAACAATGTGATGGGTCAGGGCCTGTTAACCAAGCGTCTGGGCAAAAAGCGTGTAATCGCTGAAACCGGTGCCGGACAGCACGGCTTTGCCACGGCGACTATGGCGGCTAAGTTTGGTTTTGATTGTAAGATTTATATGGGTGCGGTGGATGTCGCGCGCCAGCGTCCCAATGTGTTCTGGATGGAAAATCTCGGGGCGGAAGTGATCGCGGTTGAAGATGGCCAGAAGACATTGAAAGATGCGGTGAATGAGTGCATGCGCGACTGGGTGACCAATATGGCCGACACCCACTATATTTTGGGGACAGCCTGTGGCCCGCACCCGTTTCCTGAGATGGTGAGCTGGTTCCAGTCGATTATTGGTATGGAAGCTCGCGAGCAGATCTTGGCTCAGACCGGGCGTTTACCGAATCGGGTTTATGCCTGTGTCGGTGGCGGTTCCAACGCCATGGGTCTGTTTCAGGGATTCTTTGATGAGCCCAATATTGAGCTGGTCGGCTGTGAAGCTGGTGGTGAGGGTGTCGGCTCGTATATGCACTCGGCGCGACTGGCCTATGACGATGCCAGCGTCGGTGTGGCTCAAGGGTACAAAACGTACTTCCTGCAAAATGAGGAAGGCAATATGAATGAGACCCATTCGGTTGCGGCCGGTCTCGACTATATTGGTGTCAACCCGATCTTTGCCCACTTGCATGATCAGGGCAAGGTCCGTTTCGAGGCTGCTACCGATGCCGAGGTAAAAGAGACGCTGAAGTTGACGATGCGCACCGAGGGTTTGATTCCAGCTCTGGAGAGCACTCATGGGTTTGTGGTGGCATTAAAAGAAGCCGCAACCATGTCCAAAGATGAAATCGTGCTGGTCAACATGTCGGGTCGTGGCGATAAGGATATCTTTACCATTGCCGATGCGCTGGACGATTCCAAGTGGAAGCGCTTTATCGAGGGCAAGGCTGATCAATATCGCAGGGAGAGAGGTTAATGGGTCTGCAAAGCTATATCGCTGAGCGCAAGCGCGGCAAAGATATTTTGGTGATGGCGCATGTGGTCTGTGGTTATCCCTCGTTTGAAGAAAATATGCAGGAACTGGAGATTATGGCTGAGGCCGGTGTCGATCTGGTCGAGCTGCAGTTTCCATTTTCCGAGCCGAGCGCCGATGGCCCGCTGTTTGTGCACGCCAACGAAGAGTCGCTAAAGGCTGGCACTACCATTGACCAGTGTTTTAAATTTATGGCCGAGGTAAGTGCGCGCTTCCCGTTTAAAGTGCTGATGATGGGCTATTACAATACCGCGTTTAAGATGGGCGAAGAGCGCTTTGTTGAGCGTGTTAAAGAAGCGGGTGGCGTGGGTTATATTCTCCCCGATTTGCCGGTGGAGGAAGCGGTTAATTTGCACCGTCTCTCCGAAGAGGCGGGCATTGAGCCGATTATTTTGATGACTCCAACCAGCAGTGATAAGCGCTTGGCGAAACTTGGTCTGGCCAGTCGCGGCATGGTGTATGCCGTGGCGCGCAAAGGTGTTACCGGTTCAAAAACTAATATGGGTGATGATGTTCTGGCGTTGATCGAACGCTGCCGTCAACACACCAATATGCCAATCGGTGTCGGCTTTGGTATCAGCAGCAAAAGCGATCTCGATTTTTTGCGCGGCCACGCCGATATCGCCATAGTCGGTACTGCGGCGCTGAAAATCTGGAAGGATGAAGGCGCACCTGGCCTGAAAACGTTCTTTGCCGAGTTAATGGCCTAGAGCGCTTGGGTCACTGAGTTTATTTAACCGAAAACCGCCAATCGTTAATAACCTGGTCTTTGATTGATACAAGGGCCGGGTAATCTCCCCACAGCACCTCTCGAACACATACCAAGTTAGCGCCCTGTGGGGAGCTGATTGGCCCGTGCCAGCAGGGTAGGGCCGCGCTTTCTTCACTTGCCTGCATCAGGCTAGCCACAAAACTGGGTCCATATCGCTCCGCCAGCTCGGTGCTGGAAATGCGTGCGTAGCGATCATGGCTATCGCCCTCAGGCACAGCCGAGCTGCTTCCCGACTCGAGTGTTGCTTGACGTGCCGACTCAAGTGCCTGTTGCGCTTTCTCAAATACCTGCCCGCCGTGGCGGGCTGTGGTAAAGGTTTCGACACTGAGCCAGAAGAGTGATGGGTTGCGGTAGTTGTCTTTGTTGAGCGCGTAAAAGAGACGCAATTCTTGCTCGGTGGGAACGCGTTCGGTGGTCACATTTTTAGTGAGGCCAGCGAGCTTTGCCTGCATGGCGTTGGGATCGAGAGTGTTGTCGATATCGGCGCCAATCCCCTCTACATCAACGAGGTCGTCGCCAAACAGCTGTTGATTAATTCGCCTTTGCAGCGCATCGCTGTCAGGGTTGGTCAAGGCATCCAGCGCCACGGTCTGGCGGTCGGCGGTCGATTGTGTGCCGAGCCAGTAGATGCCACCAATGACCAGCGCAGCGATTGCAAAAAGTATTGCAATCACTCGCAAAAAGGGTGTTGAGGAGATTTTTTTCATGGCCGGTTCACTGTCGAAAAATTTTGATCCAATCGCCGGCGCTGGGTTCGCCGGTGGGGTAGTGGCCATTGATTATACGCAGGTCGTCGACTTCTGAGGAGCGGAGTTTGAGCGCCTTGCCGAGTTTGTCGAAGGTGGTGGCGTTGGTGGCTTTGACATAGTGAACGCGCTTCGGTTTTTGTCCATCGATCTCACGTTGGGAGATGGGCCGAAACGTGGCGATAGATTGGGAGAACAGTTTATCTGTCTCGGCAAATTTATCTGGATCGTCGACCTCGCCTTTGAATACGAAGGCGTTGAGCTTGTAATAAATGACGGCGATTCGGCTGGGGGGTTGGTCTTCGGTGCCGGGCAATATGCCGGTAAAGCCTTTTAGCCCGGCCGGAGAAATCGCTTTGCCGAGATCCAGCTTGGCGACCTTAAGGTAGTTGTAGAGATACTCTTCCGGCGTCTGGCTGGTTCGGGCGATGGGTGTCATGCTCAATATGGCGCTGCTGTCCTCGGGACTGCCACGGGAACTGCGCGTTGTGCTGTCATTGGTCTGGGTCCAGCCGTCGGGGTAATCAAAGCGCACACGCATGGTCATATCGGAGTAGCGTTGAGGTTGCTTTTGCTTGGCCAGAAAGTTCTCGCCCCAGATCAGGCCGTCGGTGAGTTGGCGGTAAATTGCGGCGCCGTTATCCCGTGGCTGCTCGGCCTGAAATGTCTGCGCCTTGCTGACCACGGTGCGCAGGCGCGAGTCGTTGCGCGGGTGACTCGAGAAGATGCCGTGATAGGTTTGGTTGCTGGCGCCCCTGGCTTTGGCGCGATCTTTCTGCAGCATTTCATAATCTTTCATAATCGACAGCATATTGATCATTTCATCTGGCGAGTAACCCAGCTTGGCCATATATTCAGCTCCGGCTTCATCGGCCTCGAGTTCGTTGCGCCGGCCGTGACCGCGGATAATTGAGTTGGCGTAGGCCATGCCGGCTTCATAGACGTCGGCACTGCCAGAGAGCACTGCGGCAATGGCGGAAAGTACCTGTGCGCCGGTTGCCTTGCCCTCCTGACCGGTGACATGTTTGCGTGTCACGTGACCGACTTCGTGGGCCAGCACCGAGACCAGCTGTGCTTCATTGCTGACGTAGTTGAGTAGTCCCCGGTTGACGTAGATGTAGTTGTCGCGGGTGGCAAAGGCATTCAGGTCGGGTGAGTCAAGCAGGGTGAAGGTAAATTTTTCGCCGGCCATTTCAGATTGGGCGACAATCTCTTCGCCGAGCTTTCTGATATAGCTATCCAGTTCCGGGTCATCGTAGATAGCGGTGCTCTCGAGCACCTGTTTATAGATATCTTCGCCGGTGGTTTTTGCTACAGCCTCGACGGTCGGCAGCAATACCAAGAGCGGTATCAGCAGCCAGGCGCGGATTTGATCCTTAATTGAGTTAATCTGAATAGTGGCCATAGAGCTGTCGGTTACCGTCTAGTCACTTGAGTCGCTGTTATTTTGAGCGCTATTTGTTGCCACGCTAAAAAACTGTTTTAGCTGTTTGCCAAGGCTGGTACAGGCATCATTTTTAACCGGCGTCAGCAACGGAATGGGCGCGACGACGCCGAGCAGATAGGAGGTTCCGGTTGAGTCAACACGCAGGCGGCCCTTTTCTGTGAGGTCGCTCAGATCCCAAACAATTGCTTCGTAGATTGAGCTTTTTTCCCACTGGGCAAAACCAAAACAGCCACCGCCGCCGGGTCCGATTGCACAGCTGATTGAACCGCCCCTGTCATGGGTGTTAGTGGAACCGTCGATCCATACCAGATAGCGCAGTTTCTGGTTGCGAACTTGCTTTTTAATCGCTGGATTTTTCATCAAACGGGTTAAGCGCTTGAGGCCCTTGGGCGCGGTGCGCGGTTCAAACCAGGGATAGATGGAGTCGATAAATTGCCGCTCGGGCAGCACCTGAATATCTGCGCCTTCCATTTTTTTGGCGACACAGTCAATAAATTCGCGGTCGGTGTCGTAGTGTCCGGCATCGCGACGGCCGAGAATGACTACCGATTCCTCGCTGTTAATTTGCATGGCTTTGGTGGTCGGGCGGTATTCGTCGATGGTGGTGGTGGCGCCGCAGCCGCTAAGCATCAAGGCAATCAACAGCGTACCGCTGAGGATGGCTGAATAGTTCATTTTTGCGCCTCCTGTTTTTCTTTTTCGATTACCCAGTTGTAGACGCTGGGAATGCGATAGAAGTCGAGCAGTAACTTGGCGCCGGCATCGCGCAGGGCAATGATTGCAGCCTCTTCGATGGCGTTGGATTTTGACAGCATAAAGGAATTAGGCGTTTTGCCATAGGCGGGCATAAACCAGCTGTCGATCTGCTGGCCATCGGCATCGGCAATATCGAGGCTGTACTTGATCCACACTTCATAGACATTCAGATAGGTGTCTGAGGGTGTGGAGATTTGCACTTCCGTAACCGAGGGGGTAATGATCAGAGCATTTTCCAGACTGACCTGGTCGCTGGACGAGACAAATTCGATATTGGCAAACAGACCGCTAAAGGCGTTGCGCAACAAGTTGGTCTGCGCTACGCCGAGGTCGATAGTGGTGTTTTTGGACGGTGTCGCGATGTAGTTCTGGAACTCTTCACTAAAGACGATGACGCCATTAATCGGTTTCGGTTGTGATATGACCTGGGGGAATTGGGATTGCACCTGTACCTGCGCCGATGAGCTGCACCCGGAGATCAATACCAGTGCGAGCAGAGCTGTGAAAAACGTTATTTTGGCTGTTGGCATAGTCGTATCCCTTTAGTTAAGGCTGCTTAACCCGATAAAGGTTCCTCCGTTGTTATAACTGAGTTCTCGCATCAGCGCAGCAAACTTAATTGCTGACGGACTGAGTGCACGGCCGCGCAAATACTGCACTGGAAAACCGATGGCGTGAACGCGGACCAACCGGTCAGTGCCGCGATGGGCCTGGTTGAGGTTGTCGATAGCCTTGACCACAGCGCGAATCGAGCGCCCCTGAAAGTCATCACCAAGGGTATAGATGCTGATTTTGCGCCCCGGTTTGTAGAAGGTTTGAATCGCGGCATTGATGCCTTCGACCGGGCTGGAGTTACTGAATGGTGCCCAGGTTCGCAATGTCTTGATAATGTCCTCGCGCATCTCGGGGCTGTCGGGTATCCAGCGTTCACGATAGGCTGAAAACATATACTGGCCCATATCATTGAGCACCTGCAGTCCTTTCACATCCGGGTAGATATCAAGAATATTGATCATCTCTTTTTGGACTTTTTCCCAGGCGGCGACCTGCATACTGCCGGAGGTGTCGATAACAAAAATAATATATTCGCTGTCTACCGGAATGCCGCCAATCAGCTGATTCTGCTGTTTGAATTCAGGGCCGATCAGGCGCTCCATCTCTTCGGTGAGAACCTGCATCACCAGTTGCAGCTGCTCTTTTTCACGAGACTGCGACAGCGACATCTTCTTGGCTTGCGTTTCGACGCTGGCGAGTTTGGCTTTAAGCCGGGCAACCCGTTCATTGAGTTCGGAGAGCTGTTGTTTGCGCGATTTGAGTTGTTCATTCAGGGTCACCGATTCACCGCGCACATCAAATAGTCGTTGCTGGAATTCTTTGACTGTGCCGCGCAGTGCGTTCTCGGCTTCCTCCAGTGCTGCAGGGTCGCCGACCCGCGCGATCACCAGCAACATCACGATAGCGCCAAAGCCACAGCTGATAACGTCGAGAAATGAGATGCTCGCTTCCGGAAGTTCGCGGCGCTGGCGCTTCATGGCCAGTCCCTCGAGGGTGCGATAAAGGCGCCCTGGGTGGAGACACCGAGTTGCCAGAACATGGCGGCCGCTTCCGGATCGCCTTCCATGGGGAAGAGAATACTGTTGACCGGCATACCCCGGGGCAGGTTGTCGATGGCGTCGGCAAAAAACTCGCGGCGCTGCGTGCCGCTGACCATATATTTTTTGGGTGCCGACTTGCCCTGGGTGGGCAGGCCATCGGTGAGCAAAAACAGGTTGTCGGGTTTGTCTTCGAAGGTATTAATGGTGTTGATGGCGTTGATCAAGCTTGTTCCAGAACCCGGTGAATAGTCGCGCAGGCCTTTGATCACACGCTCCAACTCCAGAGAGTCGGCGGCATCCAGCCATTCACCTTCGGACCCTTGCAGAGCAGGCTCGGCGGCGGTGTTAAACAGGTAGACCTGAAACCGGCTGCTGGGGGGCAGCTGCGCCAATAGCCACTCGACGGTGCGCAGGGTCCACTGCCATTTGGGTGATTGCTTGATATCACTGTCGCTCATATTCCTGCGCCGCAGGGCATTGACCACGGTGTCGGCAAGCATGCTGGCGGAACCGTCGACCAGAATCATCACCCGCTCACCGCCAAGTTTGAGGCCGGTGAGGTATTGACGATTGCCGTCGCCGAGAAATTCGCGCACTTTGTCACCAAAGTCGGCCTCTTCCATCATCGCGGTCTGCTCTTCGAGCTGCTCGACCTGGCGGCGAAGTTTGGCTATATCGTCTTTGGGATCGGACTGGATGCTCTGTTCCTGCTCTTGCAGGTCGGTGATAACTTGCTCTGATGCACCTTGAGTGGTCAGCAGTTCCAGCTGTAACTGTTCGAGGCTGTTCAGCAGTTCGGTCTTTTCCGATTCAGCCTGGCGGATATCTTCCTGCAGCAGTTCAACTTCTGAAGCCAGTCGCGGGTCGGGCGTTTCGATTTCAGTGGCGTTGTGGCGAAGGATTAAAAACAGCAGGGTCACAGCACCAAAGCCGCAGGCCATAATGTCGAGAAACGAGAGACTGAAGGCAATATTGCGGCGCTTGCTAGCCATTGCGCACCTCGATCAATTCCAGACGCTGGGCATTGATAATAATATTCTCGCCACAACGTGCCTGTGGCGGCAGTTCGATGACGGCGTCGACAGTTTGCTGGAGAACTTTCAGCTGCTGGTTTTCTACTATCAGCACAAGGCTTGCTCGGTTGGTGTCTGCGCTGGATATGGCGATACGGCTGTTGTCGATCTGGATGCCGAGGGGCTGATTGAGAGGCCAGGCTTGGCCTTTGTAGAGTAGATGTGTGGCGGTGCTGGGGCCATTAGCCTGAATGGCAGGGCGAGGTCTGTTGCCGTCGATCTGCTGCAGGCTGGTGATGCGCTGCAAACCTTGGCTGTCATCCACTAGGCTGCTGATAAAATGCAGGCAGTTATCCACACCTTGAGTATTTTGAAGATGGTGTGAGGCATCCGGTTTATCGGTCAGCACGGAGAGTATTCGCGACTGTTGGCTAAAGTGAATTGCGTGGTCAGACATTTCACGGAGTAGTGCCGACAACTCAGTCAGGCGCGGAGCCATCAGGTCCAGTAGTTCTTGGCGGTGCAGTGTCAGGGCGAGATCACCATTTGCTGAGGGGATACTGATAGGGCACTCGGATTGCTGTCCAACGCGCAGGATCCATTCCGGCAATAGGTTGTAGATTGCCTGCTCTTCCTGGGGCGAGTGCATTGGATCGTAGCGAAAGGTTGCCACCAGTCTGTCACGTATATGATTGGCGAGCAGAGCGTAAGTCGAGAGCGCGCCTAGTTCGCCAAGCAGGCGCTGCTCTGCAACCTCGATGCTGTTGCCGGAGCAGTTGATCTGGCTGACCACTGTCTGGTGCAGATGCAGGTCTATATGCAAAATCTTTTGTTTGTCGGCACTCAGATTGAGGCAGTCGGCGAGACTGCTGTCGACCACGGCGATCACCTCGGTCGGGATGGCGCTCAATAGCCCCAGCAGCAGTGACAGCTGTTGATCATCAAAATTGGCGCCGACGCTGATTATGAGCTTTTCTGGTTGGCCGGCATGGCCGAGCAGACTTTTCAGTTGTGCAAAGGCGATATCGGCATGGTGTCGCGCCCAGCGCAGATTACCGCGCAGTGGGTTTTGACTGAGGTGATGCCAATATTGGCGATAGACATTTTGCGGTTGCAGCCAGGCCTGATTGCGGGCCTCGATTCCGCTGACAATTCCCTGCTCAGTGTGCAGCGCAAAGCCTGGCTCGGAATAGACCTCGCCACTGCTGGCTTTTATCAGCAAAGCTTGGTCATTGAGTTCGAGGACGGCGGTGCTCACAATTTATTTGGCCTTGAGGAAACGGAGTAAATTATTTTCACAGTAGTCGTGTGAATCGAGCACCAGGCGCTCTTGAATCAGCTGTAGCTGGTGCATAAAGAACATCACTACCATGCTGATCAAGAGGGCGATAAAGGTAGAGTTAAAGGCCACGCCGAGGCTGCTGGTGACGCCGGCGATGTTGCCTTCCATCGCTTCATGGGCCTGGCCCAGTGCGGCGCCAATACCGCGCACAGTGCCGATAAAGCCGATCGAGGGAATGGCCCAGGTGATATAACGCACCATGGAGAGTTCTGAGTCGAGGCGATCATTTTCATTGTTGCAGACGACATTGACGGCATCAGTGGCCGACTGCACGCTGTCGGTGACCTGAAAGCGAGTCAGGGCGGTCTGCAGAGCTCGGGGCAATAGCATCGAACGCTGGGGTTCGGCGAGTGACTGCAGTGGCCTTGCTAGCTGGCTGGCATCCTCGGGCAGTACCCTCGAGCCCTCGGCAATATTGATCAGTGGTGTAGCGAACATGCGCTGTTCGCGGATAGCACTGCGAGTCTTGTAGCCCATAATTGCCAGTGACCAGAACATCAGAATAAAGCAGGCCTCTTGCTCGAAGTCTTTAATTACCACAAAAAATGAGCGCGGCACTTCATAGGCTTCACCTGCGGCAGCCATCTCGGCGTGCTGGCGAATGGTGGTCTCGGCGTTGGGTCGCACCACGGTGACAAATACCGCATGCACCAAAATCACTGCGAGCAGCAGGGCGATCAACTGGAAAAACATTTCATTGGTATGGCTTTTCATTGCAGCCTCCTGAGGGCTGTATTGCGATTAAACGGTTTAGATATCAGATGGAAGAGGGATGGGGAAATCTTCCGAGATCTCTTCGTCGGGTTTAAAGTCTGCGCCGGATTCTAGAGTTTCGCTTTGCTGTTTATCCTCTGAGCCCTCGGAATCCTCTGGATTATAGTCTTCGGCATCTACTACAGCCTTGGGACCATCCATCGCTGCCTCGCTTGCTGCATTGGCCGGTGTGGCCTCAGCACTTTCCTGTGACCAGAGTGGTGGCGATAGTAGCGGTGACAAAAGCAGCGCAGCGAACAGCGCGATGCAGAGTTCGGATTTTGTCAGTTTTCGCAGCGGCTTGATCATAGGGTTGCTCCAGGCTTATCGACATAGCGGGCTATTCTAAAGCCTAAATCAATCCGCCCATCAGTACCAGAATCGCGATAGCTAAGGCGCAGTTCGGTGCGCGAGGCCAGCGCCCAGCTGGCACCGCGGATCACGTATCGAGTGCCCTGTTCGGGTCCGTGGGGGTCCAGCTCGGCGTCGCCGCGGTTGGGGCGAATGTCAAAGAAGTCATTGACCCATTCGGCGACATTGCCATCCATATCAAAGAGTCCCTTGCTGTTGGCGGGGAAGCTGCCAACCACGGCGGAGACCGGGTACTGGTCGTTATAGTTGGCCAAAGTGAAAGCGAGGAAACCGTTGGCACTTTCATCTGCATAGTTACCGCTGACTTGCTGTGGCGGATAGAGGTCATTGCTCCAGGGGAATATCTGACTGCGCGATTGTTGATCAATTTTTGCCGCCCAGGCCCATTCTGCTTCGGTGGGCAAGCGGTAGCCATGTGCGTCCCAGTTGACGCCGGTCACCCGTGCCTGTTCGACAATATAGAACGCGGGCAATCCCTCTTTGCGACTCAACCAGTTACAGAACAGCGCGGCCTCTTGCCAACTCACTCTGGCGACGGGCTGGTCGGGCATGTCCAGGGTTTGGCCTTTGATTGCGGTGGAGCTGTGTTGATCTTTCCAGGTCTTGAACTCGGCATTGGTGGTTTCGTGGGTGGCAAGGTAAAACGGTCGCTCAAGACGCACGGCGCGTTCTGCTTCATTGGCGCGCCTGCCGGGCTGACGCCGCGGTGCACCAAGTATAAATTGCTCATTGGGCTGGAATAGTTTCAACCTTTTGCCGAGAGAGGTTTTGATCAGTGGCGGCCGTGATGCCCAGTAGGCTTGTTGCAGTGTTAGCAGGTCGATATTCAGTGCTTGCTGATGACCAGGGCGCGGTGTCACGGTCATGGATTTGGTTTCATAGCCGCTCTTGGTGACACTGATGCTGTGCGGCTTGGCATTTAGCGATAAGGTCTGACTGCCACTGCCGTAGGCTTTGCCATCGACCAGAATGGTGGCGTCGGCAGGGGTGATATTAAAGCGGACGCTGCCAATATTGGGTTGCAGGTCGACAGCCAAATTGGTCTGTTGCTCGGGTTTGACACTCAGTGAGCGGCTGGCTTTGAGGTAACCTTCAAGAAATAGATCAATCCTGTGTTGGGAAAAGGGCGAGACATCAATGGTAAGTGGCGTCGTGCCCTGAAACTGTTGGTCCAGAGTGATACTGGCACCGGCGGGGGTGCTGCTGATCACGACTTGACCATCGGCGACAATCATTTCAATCAGCGGGTGTTGGGCCTGGCTGCCGGCCTTGACTGTAACCTGTTTTTTCAAGGTTTTGTAACCGGGCGCTTTCAGAGTTAGCTGGCTGCCGGTCTCGAGAACTTCGGCACTGATCGGTGTCTGGCCAATCAGGCGGTCGTCGATAAATAAGTCGGCTCCCGCTGGCGTGGTGGTGAAGGCCATCTGACCCCAGGCTGGCTGCAAGGCAATGTCTATGGCTTGGGTTTTGCCCAGTCCTTCGATCTCGATTTGCTGCCGCAGGTTGAAGTAGCGGTATTTGCTAAATTCCAGTTTGTGGGCGCCACGACTGATTTCCTCGAGCGTACCGGGAACGCGCCCGGCGTCCTGGTCGTCAATGCGCACCTGGATATCGTCGAGACTGGAGCGCACCAACAGATTGCCGGGCAGCGGCTGCAGAGTCATTTCAATTTCCTGGGTGGTGTCACCGCTGACTTCAATAGTTTGCGCCAATGGGTAGTAACCCGGGGCCTGCGCGCGAACTTGGTGCCGGCCTTTTAGCAGCAGGTAGTTGTCGCCAATATGAAATGCCAGGCCGTCGAGATCCACGGTTGCGCTGTTGGGATCGAGACGAAAGATAACCGCCCGGGCAGCAAATAAAAATAGCATGACGGCGATGGCAAAAAGCGTGAATGCTGTGGTCAGCAATATGACAGGCGACGGGCCGCGGCGACTGGTTGTCGACTTTTCTTCCAGCGGCGTAAAGTCTGTTGCTGAGAGTGGGGCGCTGTTTTTACTTTTGACCATAAGTATTCTATTTTTTTATTGTCGTCTCTGATGCTCTGTCGTTTGCTCTTCTAGCGGCTACTTTTATTTTCTATTCACTTTAGTATGGCGCTGTATTGTTAGTATGGCACTGTATTCACAGCAGGGTGAAAACACTTGGGCTACGGTTGCTGTCATGGCTTACAGCATATATGACAGTAGATTGGCGAAACAGCTCTCAAGCCTTAAAACTCACAACGCTTATTCTAAAACGCTTGGCCCCACACTAGATCAGCTCTGTGCAACTCACCGCGATAGGTTCATCCAAACCTTGGTCTGTGAGGGTGAACTCGATTCTGACATCGCGATAACCCATACGTGAACCGGCGACAATATAGCGCCCGGGCTTGAGTGATACGGCGGTTTTATCGAAGCTGCCGAGTCTGGCAACTTTAAACAGAGTGACATCGGTGTTGCTATCGGAGACAAGCGTGACTTCAATAGGCGTCTGCGAGGCCTTGAGCGCGTGATTCAGCTGTGTGATTTGCTGGCTCAGCAAGGGCCCCGGATTAGCAATACCGGTGGCGTCTTGAAGAACTTTCTGGCCATGGCGATAGTGACTGATGGCGGAGAGAGCCAGGGGGTCGCTGAGTACTTTTGTGATCCGTGTGTCGAGATCGGCGCGCACAGAAACTGGGATCAGTTTAACTTTGATGTCGGTGAGTGTTGCATCTGTCGCCAGCAGTTGCTGATAGATTTCGAGCGCCTTCTGCCACCGTTCCTGTTGCTCAAATTCGGCAGCCTGGGCAATGCTGTTGCTGACCCAGAGCTGTGAACGTCGGGTTTCTACCTGGGCCAGTGCTTGCTCCACCGCGGGGTTGTCGGCATAGACAGTGGCTGCGCGATTAAATGCTGCAATCGCCAGCTCAAAGTTATCTTTATCCAACGCTTTAAAGCCGTCGCTCATATGACCGAGGAAGCGCTGTTCGGTGATTTGCTGTTCGGTTGATGTCAGTGCCGCCGCGGCTTTTTGATGCTCGGGATCCGCGAGGGTGGCCTCTCTAAAGGCGATAGCCGCCTGGTCGTAGCGCTGTAACGCCAGCTGCTGATTACCGCGCTGCATCGCGTCGATCACAGTGGGCAGCGTGGCGGTTCGCTGGACAAGGTGGAGTACGGTTTTATTGTCTGGTGCTATGGCTGAGGCCAGCTGGCTGGCGCTGAGTGCGGTGCTGAGGACCGAGTTTGAGATGGCTTCACCGGTGTCGATTATAGCCTTTTCGAGCAGCTGTTCGCCGCGGGCTTCCAATTCGCGAAGCCCATCCAGCGCACGTTGATAGCTGGCTACAGATTTGCCGTAGTCGCCATAGCTGTATTCCTGGTCGCCCTGTTCGACGGTTTTTTGTGCCTGGTGGTATTCAAATTCACCCCACAGTTCGACCCGCCTGAGATTGAGCCGGTCGCGGCGCTGAATAATCTCTGCCAGCAGTGTTTGGGCGTCTTGGCGATATTTGGTTTTCTGTGCAGCGGTGGAGGGGCTGACCAGTGTCGAGTCGGGCTTTGCCACCGGCTGTTGTGAAGGCCCGCTGCCGTCAATCCAGGGTTCGCTGACCAGATTGGGCAGCACAAAGATCACCGCTGTGGCCAGCAACAGCAGCACGGCGACAGTTATTTTTTGCATGCCGCTCTTATGGCCACTTTTATTAGCGGGCTGTCTGTCATCGGCTGCCGTGGTGTGATTGGGTACATTACTATTCATAGATCAGGGTGTTGCACGTTCCTGTTGATAGATTTTGCCTAACAGTTCCTGCCACTGTTGGTACTGTGCCTGCACGGTGCCGGTGAGTGTCACCGTGCGGTCTTCCAGTTCTATGACCTGGGGTGCAATCTCTGCTTCCAGGGAGGAGCCCATCTCGGCTACCGATTCATTAATTTCTGCGGCTTTTTGTCTCTTGTCGAGCCCGGCTTTAAGTACAAAGCCGCCCACGGCAGCGGTAGCGGTGCCGGCATCATCGGCAATATTGCTGCGCGCTTGGGTGCGGCCATAGATGCCAGCGAGAATGGCGCCGATACCGCCGATAATCTGCTTGGTGCCCTGTTGATTGAGTTGTCTGGCGCGCACCACTGAGTCGTATGAGGCGCGTCGGAAGTCCTGATAGGCGAGATGCATCTGTTGTGAGAAGCCGTCGTAATAATCTTGCATGGTGTCGACATAGAGATAGTCGCGCTCGCGAATTTTGCGCACCCGCTGCAGGATGCTGTCATTTTCTGCGGGCAACCGAGAGATACTTAAAATGCCATTTCGATCTTCCTTGATATAGCTGTCGAAAGCCTCTGGGGAGAATTTTTTTGCAAAGCGCAGCTCGGAAATCGTGCGCAGTTCCTGAGCACGTTCATCGCTGATTGCTTCGCGGTATTTGAGCAGGTCATTGGCGATGCGAATAAACAGGTTCTGGAACGGGTCGCCGAGACTTTTTAAACGTCGATCGTAGGCATATTTGCCGGTGCTTTGTTTGTAGCGATTGCTAAACCACTGTTTGCCACTGCTGTCGGTGGCGACAATTTCCAGGTCCATGGTTTCGCCGTCCGACTGATAGATGGTGCCGGTGATATAGAGATCCATTATTACGTCGCTGTTAGGTGTGACCCGTATGGCGCCCCAGGCGCCGCTTTTCTCGAGCACTTTACCAAGCTGATTGGAAAAATAGATCGCTTCGGCGTAGCGCACTTCGGGAAATACGGTGTCGTTGTCATCGGTCATATAAAGCCCATCGTTTAAGGTGGGTATGCCGACATCGAGCAGAGTGTCGACCGGATAGGCGCGCGAAGGGATGTCCAGCGGCAACGTGGTCGATGAGGTTATTTTGTCCACAGCGGCCGTGGCCGAGCCGGCCATCAGAAGCAGTGCCATGGTGGAGCTTTTTAAATAATTAACTATCTGCATCGGTTTTAACCTTGGCCTTTAATGCGTCGGTATTCATCCCAGAGTTTTTCTCTCAACACCGGGTCGCGCTCTTTAGTGGCGGCATCGCGGATCTGTCGCAGGACAATATCATCACCCTGACCGTCGTCAATATCCTCGGGAATGGGAATAATCTCGCCATCGCCCTCTTGAGCGCTGGCACTCTGACTGGCAGCGCCCTCTGCACCGCTCCCTTCGCTGCCCTCTGCATTAGGGGGCGCACCCTCTGCGGCGCGCTCTTCGATCGAGGCACTGCGGTCAGCCGAGCCTTCATCTGCCTCTTCAAATAGAGGTTCGTCGCTGTCAACGCCGCCGCTGCTACCCGATGGACTCAGAATATCAATTGGCGCGGGTTTGTCGTTGTTGCCGTTGCCAGCGACTGCATCGTCAAATTCCTCCAGCGAACTATCCAGCGCATCATCGAGTTGCTCAATGGTTTCGGGTGGTTCACCCGCACCGCCGCTGTCTGTGGAAGCGCTGTCAGCGTTGGGTGAAGAGCCCTCAGCGGATGAAGAGCCCTCAGCGGATTGAGAGCCCTCAGCTCCGGATGAAGAGCCCTCAGCGGATGAAGAGCCCTCAGCGGATGAAGAGCCCTCAGCTCCGGATGAAGAGCCCTCAGCGGATGAAGAGCCCCCAGCAGACCCACTGCCGCCAGATGGAGCAGAGGGCATTGATGAACCGCCGCCGCTGCCACCAGGGCTGGGTGTAGATGGTGCACCTGAAGATCCACCGGCACCGCCAGAGGAGGGTATCGATGAGCTGGAACTCGACGGTGATGGCATCTGACAGGCAACCAGTGAACACAGCAATACGCCACAGGCAAGCAAGCCTGATAATTTCGATAGGTTTTTTTTGTCAGCTTTAACGGGCAAGAGTTCGATCATTATTATTTTTATCCCTGTATTTTCTGGCTTTGGTGTGGACTAGGGTAGGGGAAGATAATGCTGCTGCTGATTGCCTGTCCGTTGATCAACTTGGGGCGATAACGGGTGCCGCGAATATCATTTATGATTTTACGATGAGTCTTTTTATCCAGATTTTCTGGTGCATTGAGCACTTCAATATTCTTGGGCACGCCATATTCAGAAATGGTAACCGAGATCTCCAGCTCTTCCGCCTCGGCGTTTGTCTGTTCTGAGTTATTCGCGGCCAGGCTAAAATGGTGTTTCGAATTGAGCTTGGTAAAGTCGATCAATTTGGCTTCGCCAAAGAGCGATTGCTGGAGCTGTTCAGTCTGTTCGCTACCCTCCAGTGATTGATAGGCGAGATCATACGCTTTGTTGGCAGAACCGCGCTGACCAAACACTAAATACCAGTCTCCTAGCTCGGCCATCGCATTGGCTTGATCGAGTGCCGAGGGGGAGTCCTGTTGCTCGAGTGATTCAATCACTTTTTGCAGCGCGTCCTCACCGCGCTGATAGTGCATTCGAGAAGTGGTGTTGGCGCTACTGACGGTTGCCCCACTGTTAAACGAAAAACCATTTTCTGCCGGTTCGCCGTGCTCTTTGAGGTGATCGGCAATAAAAAAGTGAAGATGACTGAGTTTGCGATAGAGCTGCGGCACTTCTGGATCCCCGAGGTCGTCGGTCTGTTGCAGGATGTTGTACATACGGTCGCCGAGTTTTTCGGAGATCAGGAGATTTTGATAGCCGCCGTTGGCTGGTCTTTCACTGTAGGTGGTCAGATACCAGTCGAGTAATTCATCGAGCACAGGGAGCATGCGTGGATCATTTTCACCGTAGGCTTGGGCGTTGATCAGATAAAGGTTTTCCAGTGCCTGTTGTGACTTGTCCCAATTGCCGAGATAGCTTTCAGTCTCGGCGATGGACATCAGATAGGGAGTTTGAGAGAGACTGTGAAGCCCATAGTTGACCCGTTCAATTTGCATACCGCGCTGAAATGCCTGGCGTGCGGGTTCATATTCCTTTCTCGAGAAATGTGAGTTACCCAGTCCTAAATAGAGTTCGGCAAGCTCGGTTGAGTAGGCACTTGTCTGAGACTCGGCCAGTTCGATGGCGTTGAGGTAATCACTGATCGGATCACTCTGTTTAAACTCCGGGAGCTCGGATTGAGCCGCAGCCAGGCAAGAGAAAACCGCGCAGAAAAGTACTGCTGCGGTTGGCTTGTGTCGACTCAACTTTAAATCAATGCTGCCATCGTTCATCAATGCTTCCCCCGTTGACTTAAAAGCTTAGAGTGGACATATTGCAGCCGGTTCCATAACGTGTGGGGCGGAATATGAATCAGGCGGTGTTTTTTAATTTTATAATCCACCGACGGCTTATCGTCACTTTTCACTTTATAGCTACTATGTATTTTATACGTACTATGAGGTTTATAGTCGCTATGCGTTAATCTTAATTTTCCAGTCATGATCCTTCTGGTAGGCTTGTTGCTCTTTTATAAGTCTAGTTACAGTTTATACACTGGGCCGAGAGAATTCATGAGCACAGAGAAGTTTTTTCAATTATTTAAAATGGTTTGATAATGAGTAGAGCACTTGAGGGATTGAGAGTTATTGAGTTGGGTCAGTTGCTTGCGGGGCCGTTTGCCGGTTGCATGCTAGGGTATTTTGGCGCCGAGGTGATCAAAGTTGAACCCCCGGGTGGCGATCCTATTCGCAATTGGCGTGAGGTAAAAGATGGTACTTCACTGTGGTGGCACAGTCTGGCACGGAATAAAAAGTGTATTTCTCTAGACTTGAAAACCGAGCAGGGACGCGGTCTGGTTAAGGAGCTATTAAAAACCGCCGATATCGTTGTGGAAAATTTTCGTCCCGGTGTCCTCGAGGAGTGGGGGCTGGATCCTGAGTCGCTGCGCGCGGAAAATCCTGATCTGATTTATGCTCGTATTTCAGGCTATGGCCAAACTGGCCCGAATTCGTCCAAGCCCGGATTTGCTTCAGTCTGTGAAGCATTCAGTGGCTTTCGTTATGTTAATGGCTATCCCGAAGAGGTTCCCGTGAGAGCCAATTTGAGTCTTGGCGATACCATTTCCGGACTTCATGCTGTGCTGGGTATTTTGATGGCCCTGCGCGCCCGTGATCGAGGCGACGGTGGTCAGGTTGTCGATGTGGCGCTGTATGAGTCGATGTTTAATCTGCTCGAAGCTGTAGTGCCAGAGTACGACGGTGCCGCGGTTGTGCGTGAGCCGGCTGGCACCACCGTGACAGGTATCGTGCCGACCAATACCTATAAATGTGGCGATGGTAAATTTTTGGTTATTGGTGGCAATGGTGATTCTATCTATGCTCGTTTGATGACGGCGGTTGGCCGCCCTGAAATGGGTACAGATGAAAAGTATGCTACCAATGCTCTGCGTGTTGTTCATGAAGCCGAGATTGATCAGGTGTTGAGCGATTGGTGTGCCAGTCTGTCATTGGACGATGCTATCCGGATCCTTGAGCAACACCGCGTTCCCTGCGGTCCGGTCTACAGTGTTGTCGATATGATGAAAGACCCCCATTATCAGGCGCGAGGACTATTTGAGTCGGTCGAGATCAATGGCGAGCCGCTGAAAATTCCGGCGATGATGCCGAAACTTAATAACACGCCGGGCGGGACTCAGTGGCCGGGTCCGAAAATTGCCAGTCATACCGATGAGATTCTTGAGGGGCTGGGTCTCGACAGCGAGCAGATCGCGGCGTTAAAGCGCAGTGGAGTCGTTGCCGATAGCGATTGATTGGCCGCGCCAAAAATTTACCAAGACAGAGAGAAAGGACAGTTCAATGGCTATTAGTTCATTTAACCCACCTCACCGCACGCTGATGGGCCCGGGACCATCCGATGTCAGTCAGCGCGTTTTGGACGCGATGGCCAGGCCCACCGTCGGTCACCTGGATCCGACTTTTATTGGCATGATGGATGAGGTTAAGCAGTTGCTGCAGTATGTTTTCCAAACCTCTAATGAGTTGACCTTTGCTGTTTCTGCGCCCGGCTCTGCGGGAATGGAGTGCTGTTTTGCCAATCTGGTGGAGCCCGGTGACAAGGTGATTGTCTGCCAGAATGGGGTTTTCGGTGGACGCATGAAAGAGAATGTCGAGCGCTGCGGTGGCGTTGCCGTGATGGTGCAGGATGACTGGGGTTGTGCGGTGGACCCGGAAAAGCTCGAGACAGCGCTGCGTGAGCACCCGGATGCTGTGCTGGTGGCCTTTGTTCACGCGGAGACCTCTACCGGTGCGCAGTCGGATGCCAAAACGCTGGTGGCGCTTGCACATCAGTATGGTTGTTTGACCATTGTCGATGCCGTGACTTCGTTAGCGGGCACTGCCATCAAGGTGGATGAGTGGCAAATTGATGCGATTTACTCCGGTTCACAGAAGTGCCTTTCAGCCTCCCCGGGGCTGTCGCCGGTTAGTTTTAGTCCGCGTGCGGCTGAAAAAATCAGCCAGCGCCAGAGCAAGGTTCAGAGCTGGTTTCTCGATCTCAATTTAGTGATGGGCTATTGGGGCGGTGAGGGCAAGCGGGCCTATCACCATACCGCACCGGTTAACTGTCTCTATGGATTACATGAAGCGCTGGTGATGGTGCAGGAAGAGGGGCTGGAAAATGCCTGGGCCCGGCATTACCAAAACCATCTTGCGCTGCGCGATGGCCTCGAGCAGATGGGTATCAGCTTTTTGGTTTCGGAGCAGGATCGCTTACCCCAGCTCAATAGCGTCATGATTCCACAAGGTGTCGATGACGCTGCCGTGCGCACTCAGCTGCTGAACGATTACAATCTTGAAGTCGGTGCCGGACTGGGTGCCCTGGCGGGAAAGGTGTGGCGTATCGGGCTGATGGGCCATGCCAGCAATCAACGCAATATCGATCTCTGCCTCTCGTCCCTGAGGGCAGTGATTTAGAGTCGATTATTTTCCAGCTGGCATGAGATCCAGCAGCGCCAATACTGTTGCCTGCACGCCGCGGGTGACTGAGGGCTGCGGATCAATTTTAAACAGCGGGCTGTGGTGAGATGGAATGGCCGGGCCACCCGAAGCGGCTGCTGCAAGGTCTGCCTGGCTGGTGCCGCCAATATTAAAGTAAACGCTGGCGATGGCCGGATCGGTGGTGAAATAAGGGAAGTCCTCCGCCCCCATGCCCTGTGAGCTAATCGAGAATACTTGATCTTCTCCAATACCCGCTTGCCATACCGCTTTTAGACGTCTCACCAGATCTGTCGTGTTAATCGTGGGCGGTGTCGATGAGGGTGAGTAAATCACTTCAGGCAGTTTGTCTTCCGGAAGACCTGCGGCGCGGCCGAGATTTTCGGCGATGCGTTTAATCCCTTTTAGCAGCGTATCGCGGGTTCCCAGATTGGTGTTGCGCACGGTCAGCTGCAAATGGGCGCGATCGGAAATAATATTATGCTTGGTGCCACCGTGGAATGAACCCACCGTTACCACGCCGGGTTCGCGCGGTGGAAGTTCCCGAGAGACCAGTGTTTGCAGCGCCACCACAATCTGGCTGCCGAGCAGAATGGGGTCTTTGCCGGCATGGGGAGAGGCGCCATGGGCACCGACGCCGTGAACAATAATGTCGACAGTGTCTGCTCCGGCATAGGGCGAGCCCTCTTGAACATTGATTATGCCGGCGGGAAGGCCGGCACCAACATGAAAGGCTAGCGCATAATCTGGTTTACCAAAGCGCTGCCAGAGGTTGTCGTCCATCATCGCCTTGGCGCCGCGAATACGTTCTTCAGCCGGCTGGCCGATAAGCATCAATGTGCCCGACCACTGGTCACGGCGCTCAGACATTTGTTTGGCCGTGCCGGCCAGGCTGGTGATATGCACATCGTGTCCGCAGGCGTGCATGACCGCTACCGAGTTACCGGTGATCGGGTCAATTTGCGTGACGGTCGAGGCATAGTCGAGTCCGGATTTCTCCTCTACTGGCAGGCCGTCCATATCGGCACGCATCATGACTAATGGGCCATCGCCGTTTTTCATGATCGCGACTATACCGGTTCCGCCCACTCCTTCCGTGACCTCAAAACCGCTGCCGCGCAGCTCTTCTGCCAGGCGCTTGGCGGTTTTGACTTCAACCAGGCTGAGTTCCGGATTTTTATGAAAATGGGTGAACAGTGCCCCGAGGCGATCGTTGTAATCCTGTTCGATTGAGCTGGCGAGATTGTCGCTGACCGCGGCTCCCGAGCTCAGCAAAGTGCTCAGGCAGGTAACGAGAGCAAGTCGTGCGGTAAGTCTGTTCATAGCTGTCCCCAATAGGGTTTTATTTTGATGGTGCTTATTTAGCATCTTGTTGGTTAAGCGGTGCGTTAGTGTCGAAAGTGTAAATTAATTCAGTAATAACATCTCCCACCTTCTGCAGGCTTTCTGCACTGCAGCGTTCAATACTGTCGGCTGAGGTGTGCCACGAGTCTGGAAAGGGCCAGTGAATCAGGTTGACAACCTCTAATCCGACCTTAATAAAGGGCAGGTGATCATCTTCGATAAAGCTGCCACTGCGATCTATAAAGACATCGCTAGCCTGGTTTGCAGCGATTTGCCAAATATGATCTTGCAGCCGCGCCGCGCTCTGCCGTGAGAATCCTTCGCGGGGAATGACCAGTTCACGGTCGCAGACCATATCCACCACGACACCGGCAGCGGGCCGGTAGAAGCGGTTTTTGCGCACGAATTCTGTGGCGCCAATGGAGAACGGCAGACCATTGATATTGCCCATATCTTCGAGATCAAAAAAGATCAGGTCGACCGTGACCGGTGCCGGTTGGGCTGCTAGCTGTCGTGCGATTTCCAGCAGCACGGCGACTCCCGACGCACCATCGTTGGCGCCGATAACTGGTTGCGAACGATTCCGGTTGTTACTGTCGCGATCGGCAATGGGCCTTGTATCCCAGTGTGCGGCGAGCATAATCCTGCGTTGCGGGGTCGGTGATTTTGAATCAGCATAAAAACTTGCCCAGAGATTATTGCCGGACAGTTCGTCGCGTTGAAATGGCTGTATCACCCACTGGTCGGCATCGGGCTGCAGCAGTTTTTGAATGTAATCGATGGTTTGCTGTTTGGCTTTATGGCCGGGGCTGCGCGGGCCGAAACTAACCTGTTGGGCGATATGCTGCAACGCCCGTTGACCATCAAAGCGATCGGCGGGGGGCGTTGCAGCAAATGCCATCACGCCCCAACAGGCGAATACCCAGCAGGAAAATCTAAGTGCGATGCTATTGATGGCGTTGGACATGGTTGTTCCGCTAGCGCTTATCCAGCTGTTTTGGCCGCACCCTCCGCATTGCTTTCGGCGTCATCCTCAATAAGTGGCAGCTTGATCTGATAATAGCCATAGAGCATGGCGACCAGTGGGCAGAGGAGATTAAAAAATGCAAACGGTGCATAGTAAAACGTGCTGACACCCAGTGTCGCGGACATATAGGCACCACAGGTGTTCCAGGGGACCAACACACCTGTCAGCGTGCCGGAGTCTTCTAGGGTTCGGGAGAGGTTAATAGCGCGCAATTTGCACTGTTTGTAGGAGTCGGAAAACATCTGTCCCGGAATTACAATTGACAGATATTGGTCTGCTGCCAGTATGTTGGTACCGATGCAGGTGGCCACTGTGGTACTGATTAGTCCGCCGGCAGATTTTACGCGACTCAATGCGGCTTCGACGAGACGCTCCAGCAGTCCGGTGCGCGCCATGGCGCCACCAAAGGCCATGGCGTTGATCACCAGGCCGATGGTCAGCAGCATATTGTGCATACCACCTTTTGAGAGCAGGGAGTCCATCGCTTCATTGCCGCTCACCGAGTTGTAGCCGAGGAACATGGCCGAAAACAGACCTTTAAAAATAGCCGCGACAGTGTTGAGAGCCGGGTCCGCTGCCAGCGTAATAACGGCATCCCACTGGAACACGACGGCAAATAGACAGCCGGCGAGGGCGCCGCAGACCAAAGTCGACAGTGCCGGTTGGCGACGTACTGCCATAAAGAGCAACAGCACCAGGGGCCCAAGCATAAATGGATTGACCATAAAGGTCTGTTCCATTGCTAGCTGCAACTGTTCAATATCGTCGACCCGGACATTGGTTTCGCTGCCGATGCCGAGGATAAAAAATAGTACCAGAGCGATAACAAAGCTCGGCAGGGTGGTCCACATCATATGCTGTATATGATCGAACAGATCAGTACTGGTTACCGCGGCGGCGAGGTTGGTGGTGTCTGACAGTGGCGACAACTTGTCGCCAAAATAGGCGCCGGAAATAATGGCGCCGGCACTCATGGGCAGCGACAGGTCGAGCGCCGCCGCGATGCCCATAAAACCGATACCAAGTGTTCCGGCGACGGTCCATGAGCTGCCGATACTAAATCCAACTAGAGCGCAGACCAAACAGCAGGTCATGTAAAAATAGTCTGGCGACATCAGCTCGACGCCGTAATAGATCATGCTCGGAACAGTGCCCGAGAGAATCCAGCTACCAATCAATGCGCCGACCATCAGCAATATTAATATCGCATTCAGCGACACGGTGATGGTGTCGATCATGCCCTGCTCGACTTCTTTCCAACTGAGACCATTTTTGATGCCGATAAGCGCCGCCATGGCAGCGGATAAAAACAGGGCTACTTGGTTGGGGCCGAACGAGTCGAGACCGAAAACATAGACGGTGCCGGCAAGCATGGTGATCAAAACGACAACTGGAATCAGTGCGTCGACGAGGCTGGGTTTTACCACTGGTCTGCTCATAAAATTTCCGGGGATACGTATTTTGATTATTATTGTGTTGATTTTTTAGCCGAGCGTGCACGGCAAGCGCTATTTTTAGGCGCGACATTTCAGCGCAGTAAGTTAACAGTACTGCGTCTATCTATCTACCTTTCTCGACAACACGATGTGACTTAATGTCTTTTCTACGCCGTCGAGATCGGCGATGTAGTCAATGGTTTGGTCGAGCGCTTCAGTGGTAGGCGCTGTCACCTTGGCCAACAGATCATATTGCCCGCTGATGGTGCAGAGCATATCCAGCTGTTTGTGTTTTTGCAGTTGGCGAATGATATCGGTGCTTTTCCTCGCCAGTACTCTAATCATGACGTATGCGCTGACCTGCTTTTGCTCAAAGTGGGGGTCCAGTTTGATGGTATAGCCTTGAATTACGCCGCTGTGCTCAAGTCGCTCCATCCGCTGCTGCACAGTAGCCCGGCTGATGCCCAGTTTGGCGGCGATATCGGAGACTGAACGGCGGCTGTTTTCACGCAGTAGATTAAGCAGTTGTTGGTCGTTTTTCATATCAAAGTGCCACTTTAAATATCAAATTGTTAGTTAATAATAAACAAATTGATCGGTTTGACAATACAAAGTGACAGTACAGAGGCTTATTATTTTGCCTTCGTAAACCTTTTAACTCTTTTACTGCTGTTTTTAGAGGTGCTCAATGAATCCACTGTCAGTCAATCCCAAGGTTGTTCCCTTTAATGATGCGTCGCGTCTTCTGGTCGAAGAGGATGTGCGCCGTCAGGTGGCTTTTGCTGCCGCGCAAGCGGTCGATTACAGTGGCCCACTGCTGGTTCTTTCCGAGCAGCGTTTGCGCGACAATGCGCGCCGGTTTATTCGGGCAATGCCGCGGGTAAGGCCTCACTTTGCGGTGAAAGCCAATCCTGATGCAGCGATTTTAAAGGTCTTCTTTGAGGAGGGTGCAGAGTTTGAAATTGCCTCTTCAGCGGAACTCGATGCGCTGCTGAAGCTGGGTGTTCGCGCGCGCGACGTGTTTTATTCCAATCCGATTAAATCTCCGACTGCGCTCAAATATGCAGCCGCCAAAGGTGTGCAGTGGTACTCCCTGGATAGCGTTGACGAGCTGCAAAAAATTGCCGCCATTGTCCCGCAGGCAAAACTGTACATCCGTATTGAAGTAAGCAATGAGGGCTCAAGCTGGCCGCTGGCAGGAAAATTTGGTGCCAGCCCGGCAGTTGTTGACACGATTATTGCCGCAGCTAAAGAGCTACAGGTGGATCTCTGCGGCGTGACCTTTCATGTCGGTTCGCAGTGCTGTAACACCGAGAACTGGGTTGAGGGTATCAAATCGGCCAAGGCCATTTTTGAAAAGCTGACGGGCAATGGGTTCACTCCTCAATTGCTCAATCTTGGTGGCGGCTACCCGATACAATTTACCGGGACCGAGCCAACTATCGAAGAGATCAGTCTGGCGATCAGTGCGGAGCTGGCGTCACTGCCTGAGTCGATTCAGGTGATGGCTGAACCCGGTCGGTATTTTGTCGGGTCGGCCGGTTGCCTGGTATCTCAGGTGGTTGGCACAGCGAATCGTGATCAGGCGCGCTGGTTGTACCTGGATACAGGTTATTACGGTGGATTGATGGAACTGGTGCAGGGGTTTCCGTTGAAACTGGTCAGTGAGCGCACTGGGGCTGCCGAGCTCTGGGCTCTGGCGGGGCCTACCTGTGATTCTATCGATGTCTTGGGCAGTCATTATCTGCCCAATAATATGCAGGCTGAGGATTTAGTATTTTTCCCCAACCTTGGTGCTTACAGCTCATCCTGCGCCTGTGATTTTAATGGCTTTCCGGCCCCGAAACTGGTTGTCGTCGACTAGTCAGCACCGGAATTGATCGCTAGAATACGCGCCCATAACCTTACCCGCCAGGCTATTTGAGTTTTCCTCAGTATGCTTGGCGGGTGAGATAATCATTTAAATGTTTCGAGGGGATGTTGCTGTGAAGTGGGTTTTGAAGGCGCTGAAGTATCTTTTTTCTGTCGTATTGGTTGGTGGTCTGGCCGCCTATTTGTGGTTTTGGGCACTGCCGGTTGGGCTCAATAACTACGTTAACAAAGTCTCGATTCAGATGGTCCTCGACTCTCCGGAGATGATCACTTCGCTGGGACTTGTCGATAACACTGTCCTTGATTTCCACAGCGATAAACTCGACTCCTACACTGCCGAATCAGAGGATCAGGCGCTGGCGTTTTTGCGTGAGGCTCGCGAGGGGCTGGATGACTACGGTCCTGAGGGGCTTGAAGGTCAGGAGCTGCTGAGCTGGAAAATAACCGCCTGGTTTTTCGATAATATTTTGCGCTCTGCTGAGCACAAATATTCTGGCTATCGGGTCAATCAGATTTCCGGCGTGATGGTTAATATGCCGCAATTTCTGACTGATCAGCACCGGATTGCGAATGAGCAAGCCGCGGTTAATTATCTCGCCCGGCTAAAAGAGTTTGGTCGTGTTATCGACGAGGTGAAAGTGCGTGTTTTGGATGACCGCGACAACGGCGTTGTGGCGCCAGATTTTATTCTCGATAAAGCATTAGTCGGTATGCGTTCATTTTCGGATAATCCAGTCGCTAACAATCCACTGGTGACATCGCTGCAGTCATCGCTGGATAAGCTTGATGATATCGATGCCGAGCGCAAAGCAGAACTGGTCGCCGATGCCACTGCGCTGGTCGCCGAGGAAATTATTCCCGGCTATCAAGACATGATTAGCCTGTTCGAGGAACTGCAGTTATCGGCCAATCACGATGCTGGTATCTGGCGACTCCCGAATGGCCAGCAAATCTATATCGATGCGCTGCAATCCAACACCACAACGACACTCAGCGCTGAACAGATTCATCAGACCGGCCTCGACGAGGTGGCGCGTATCGAGTCGGAAATGGAGGCGATTCTGGTTGCCCAGGGTTATAGCAAAGGTAGCTTTGTCGAGCGTGTTCAATATTTGATGCAAATGCCTGAGCACAATTTTGCCAATACAGATGAAGGTCGTATCGAGCAGATTGCCTACCTCAATCAAGTCAATGATCAACTGATGGCAAACATCGGTGACTATTTTATAACCATCCCGCCGCAGCCGTTGGAAATTTTGCGGGTTCCCGAATATGCACAGGACTCTTCACCCGGTGGTTATTATATGTCTCCGGCACTGGATGGTTCGCTGCCGGGACGTTTTTATATCAATCAGAAAAATACCACTGACAACCCACGCTGGACGCTGCCAACACTGATGTTTCACGAGGGCGCGCCAGGGCACCATTTCCAGATCTCCGCATCACAGCTGATCGAAGGTGTACCGTTGCTGCGCAAGCTAAGCCCGTTCACAGCCTACACCGAGGGCTGGGCGCTTTACTCTGAGCGCATGGTGGTAACAGATATGAATATCTATGCCGATGATCCGCTCGGCGATCTCGGTCGACTTCAAGCTGAGATGTTTCGCGCTGTGCGCCTGGTTGTCGATACAGGCATGCATGCCAAGCAGTGGAGTCGCGAACAGGCGATCGCCTACATGCTGGAAAAAACCGGCATGACTGAAGCTGAGGTGACCCGCGAGATTGAGCGTTATGTGGTGTGGCCGGGTCAGGCGACAGCGTACAAGGTTGGCCAGCTGGCGCTGTTGGATCTGCGTGGCCTAGCCGAGGCTGAGCTGGGTGATAACTTTGATCTGCGTCAGTTCCATGAAATGATTCTCATGAATGGCGCGATGCCACTGGAAATATTAAAAGAGTCGGTCACAGAGTGGATTGCCACACAGAAATAAGCTCGACCCGAGACCAAAAAAAACGGCCAGTGTAAGAACTGGCCGTTTTTTTTTGCGTTGTTAACGCAATTTTGGGTCTTGATAAACGTCGGTTTTAGACTGCTTCTTGCAAGCGGGACTAGACGGAAAAATGTTCGGCAGTCTGGTCCAGTGCTTTTTTTGCTCGCTCAATGAGCAGGTCAATTTCCTCATGGCTGCAGATCAGCGGTGGCGCGATAATCATTGAGTCGCCCACGGCGCGCATCACCAGCCCATTTCTGATCGACAGGTCGCGGCAGATGCCGCCTGAAACCTGATCTGGTGCCAGCCGCTCACGGGTCTGTTTGTCGCGCACCAGTTCCATTGAGGCAAACATTCCCAGGCCGCGGGTATGACCCACTATTGGGTGTTCACCGAGTTCGGCCCAGCGTTTTTGCAAATAAGGTGCAGCGTCGTTGCGCACTCGCTCAATGATATTTTCGCTTTCCATAATATCGAGTGTTGCCATGGCGGCAGCACAGGCGATTGGGTGCCCTGAGTAGGTAAAGCCGTGGCCAAATTCACCGCCTTTGGCTGTGATCACACTGGCGACTTTATCGCTGACAAGTACGCCGCCGAGAGGCTGAAACCCATTAGTGACTGCTTTGGCAAAAGTGATGAGATCAGGCTCAGTGCCGAATGTTTCGCAGCCAAACAGTTGACCGGTGCGACCAAATCCACAGATTACCTCGTCGCTGATAAACAGAATATCCCGGGCTTTTAAAATACGTGCGACCTCTGGCCAGTAACTGTCGGGTGGCACAATTACACCGCCGGCACCCTGAACGGGTTCGGCGATAAACGCAGCGATATTGTCCTCACCCAGTTCATCAATTTTTTGCTCGAGCGCGCGTGCTGCCTGCAGGCCAAATTCCTCGGGACTGAGATCGCCACCATTAACAAACCAGTTTGGATCGACGATGTGCTCAACGTAAGGCAGTGTCTCAAACTGCTTGTGAACGAAGTCAAAACCACCGAGGCTAGCCGAGGCGATAGTACTGCCGTGATAGCCGTTTTTGCGTGACAGAATAATCCGCTTGTTGGGTTTGTCCTGCAGGTCCCAGTAGCGACGAACCAGGCGAATGTTGGTGTCGTTGGCTTCGGAGCCCGAGTTGGTGAAGAACACATGGGTAAAATTATCCGGCGCCATATCCACTAAGCGCTCGGCCAACTCAACAGCGGGCACATTGCTGCACTGGAAGAAATTGTTGTAGTAGGGCAGCTGCTGAAACTGGCGGCTGACGGCATCGGCGATAGCCGGTTGGCTGTAACCGAGGCTGCAGCACCAGAGTCCGGACATACCATCTAAAATCTGATTTTTATCGGTATCATAGATATAGATATGTTCTGCGCGCTCAATCATCCGCCCAGGCTTTGCCGCGTAGTCATTAAAGTCGGTAAAGGGGTGCAGATGTCGCTGTGCATCGATCTGTTGCAGTTGCGCTGTGGTTCGGGTTTTGTTCATGATAGTAGTGCTTGCCGTGTGGTTAAAGTTCACCCCAAGAGGGTATTTTGCAGGGGGCGCTTATGGAACAGTATCTGAGCATAGAAAAATTATCGGGTCATGTACCCAAAGGGGTGGGCAATTACCGCTCGCACCTGGTTAAAGGAGACATACATTGAGTAAAAAATTGCCACTGGTGGGGATTCCCTGCGACGTTATCCAGAATGGATTGCACAGTTTTCAGGGTATTGGTGAAAAATACATCAATGCCGTTGCTCATGGCGCCGGTGCCATGCCAATAGGGTTGCCGGCGTTTGGTGGTAGTGTTGATCTTATTGATCTGTCGACACTTTATGGCATGGATGAGATTGTCGAGCGTATAGACGGGCTGTTTCTGACCGGGAGTCCGTCCAATGTTCATCCTGATAATTATAATGGCCCGGCGCCGAAGCCCGGCATCATGGAAGATCGTCAGCGAGACAGCTTAACCCTGCAGCTGATTCGCGCCTGCGTTGAACAATCCGTGCCAATACTGGCTGTTTGCAGAGGTTTTCAGGAGCTCAATGTTGCCCTTGGCGGCTCATTACATGCGGAGGTGCATAATGTTCCCGGGTTTCAGGATCACCGTGAGGACAAGCAATTGGATCGGCAGGGGCAATATGCTCCCCGTCACAATGTGAATTTCCCCGACCATGGCTTGTTTGCGCAGCTTACTGGAGACAGCAAGTATCAGGTAAATTCACTCCACGGTCAGGGTATTGATCGTCTTGCCGATGGTCTGAAAGTTGAAGCTACGGCTGATGATGGTCTGATCGAAGCGGTGAGCAAAATTGATCACAGCAACTGGGTGGTAGGAGTGCAGTGGCACCCTGAGTGGCTCTATCAGAGCAACCCGCTTTCAGTGGCTCTGTTTAGGGCGTTCGGACAACAAATGCGGAAAATCGATTAAAAAAATCTGGTTAGCGGGGATTTCACACTATAAACTTGTTTCAGTTCGATTGGCGCCAGCATAGCTCTACTGATGCATTAAAAGCCTTCATAGAAAGATTGTTTGGTGTTTTGTTTGGGGTTGTCTATTGACGTTTTGACGTAGACTGTTTTGTTGATTGGGGAAAAAATAATGTCCAACCAGATTGTTAGAAAAACCTTGATTTCAGCGGCTGTAGCAGCGGCCACTTTTGGCGCTGGCCAGCTCTCTGCGGCACAGATTGAAGAAGTGATTGTCACCACGCAAAAGCGCGAACAGTCGCTGCAGGATGTTCCTGCTTCGGTTTCGGCCTTCACCGGTAACTTTATCGAAAAGGCGCAGATCTCCGACGCCAAAGAACTGGTGTTGTTGACACCAGGCGTCTCGGGTGACACGGATGACTCTTTCCTCGATTCAATTAATGTTCGCGGCATTAGCACCAATGACTTTGGTGTTGGCGCTGAACCCTCTATTGGCGTCTATCAGAACGGTATTTATCTCGGTCGCACAGGTGGTGCGCTGTCGAGCTTCTTCGATATTGAGATGGTCGAAGTGGTCAAGGGTCCCCAGGGCACCTTGTTCGGCCGCAATGCGTCAGCCGGCGCGTTCTCAATTACATCGGCCAAGCCTAATGCCGATGGCGGCGGTTCGCTGGAAGTCGGTCTCGGTGAAGATGGCTACGGCGAATTAACCGGCGTTATCAACCTGCCGATTAGTGATCAGCTGACCGGACGCGTGGCGGTTTATCATCAAGAGCAGGATGGATGGGTGACCAATGTCAATGACGGCAAGCAGGTCGGCAGCACTGACAACTCTGCTCTGCGCCTGTCGCTTGTCTATCAGGCGGACAATATCAGTGCCGATTTTGTCGCTGAGTATGAAGATCGCGAAGGGTCTCCAACCCTGTATACGGCGTTTGATCCCGACAATGTCGGTTTTGCCTATTACGATTTTGGTCTCGATAAGCGCAGCTTTACTTCAGAAGTTGACTCAGACAAGTTGATCGACGAAGGCGAAGTCTGGGGTGTTAGCCTCAATGTTGAGGTTGATCTCGGCAATGATTACACGCTGACCTCGATCACTGGTGCGCGCGGTCATAACTATTACTACTTTGAAGATTTTGATGGCGGCGATCAGGCGATCTTTAACTACAACCAGATTCAAAAGCAGACCTACTACAGCCAGGAGTTTCGTCTTAACAAAGAAACGGATGCAGTAAGCTGGTTTGTCGGCGCCTCCTGGTACAAGGAAGATCTGCAGACACGTTTTAACCAGACATTTGATGAAGACACTATGTGTTCATCACTGGGTATTTACTACGCGGCTATTTATGCTGAGGAAGAGGGGCTCGATTTTGATCCCGCATACTTTGAATCCGAAGTTACCGATTGCTCCTCTTACTATACATACAGCGGTTATGCCGACTACGGTCCAGGTATCGGCACGCGCAATGACTCGGTCGATATCGATGCCGAATACGATGGTTGGGGTATCTATGGCGACGCCACCTGGCACGTCAGCGAACAACTCGACTTCACACTGGGTGCGCGCTACACCGAAGATAATCGCGACTTTGGTCAGAAGTTTGGTGGCGATGAGCGTAACTACTACTGGTACTCGTTCCCGTTCTACTCTTCGGATTATGTCCGCGGCAGTGATAGCTGGAGCAACACCTCCCTGCGACTGGCGGCCAATTATCAGTTAAATGATGATGTCTCGGTCTACGGCAGCTATTCAACTGGTTACAAGGCGGGTGGTTTCAATACCTTCTTCCTGGTGTTCCCGGACTCTGTGACTGACGAGGACATGGATGGCGCCGATGCGCTGGATCTGGGTGCTGTGCCAGAAAGCTTTGAAAAAGAAGAAGTCACCAGCTTGGAGCTGGGTCTCAAGGGCCGTTTCTGGGAAGACCAGTTGCAGGTCAATGCCAGTCTCTACAGCTATTCATTTGACGGTATGCAATCCGGTTATTACGTTGGCTCGCGCTATAGTGTCGACAATGTCGGTGATGCCGAAGGTCGCGGTGCTGAGCTGGATATCCGTGTGTTGCCCACCGACAACCTGGATATCTATCTGGGCTTGGCATGGGCCGATACTGAGCTGACCGATCCGTCGGCAGATTTCTGTGATCCAGCGGATTGTAAAGGTGCGCAGATTCCAGGCACTATTGAGTTCAGTGGTGCACTGGTTGCCACTTACACTGTGCCCATGCAGGGCGGTGATCTGGCGGTGTCCCTGGAGACTTTCCATCAGGGTTCAAGCCCGGGTTTTGGCGTGTTCTCTAATGACCCGTTAAAGCTGGATGGATTTACCACCAGCAATCTGCGTGTTGGTTACGACAGCTCGGATCAGTGGTCGGTCACCTTTTGGGTTAACAACATCACCGATGAGTTCTACTACAAAGGTGTTGCCGGGGGTGAAGCTAATATTGCACCGCACTACTTTGGCTTCTCTGAGCCACGCCGTATGGGTGTTGATATAGGCTGGACGTTCTAAGCTAATCCAGCTGCAGCGCAAGCAAAAAGAGCCGACATTATTTGGTTATACTGTCGGCTCTTTTTTTTGTACAAAAAATAAACGACCAAACGGCTTTTTGATGCACGTTTGATACCAGGCTATCCGGAACATAGTATGGACCCTCAACAACAGTTCTTTCAGGCTTTGTCTGCATTGCGCAGCGGAGATTTAGACCGTTGCGAGACAATCTGTGCGTCGCTGCTGGCGATCAATCCCCGCGAGGTCAATACCCTGCGTCTGCGCGGTCAGCTGCTCGAGCGCCGCGGTGAGATGGCAGCGGCGGCGGCAGCCTTTAATCAAGTGCTTGAGATCGCGCCGGATTTTGCCCACACCTGGGCCGATCTCGGCAAGCTTCAGCACGGACTCGGCGAACTCGAGAGTGCCGAGCAGTCGCTGCGCAAAGCATTGCGGCTTGATCCACGTTTAAAGGCGCCGGCCAAGTTGCTGCAAACTGTGCTTGAGCAGCTGGGCAAAACCCGCCAGTCTGCCGAAATTGAAGTGATCAATAAAAACCATGCCGCACTCAAGGCACAGGTTCAGGAGGCTTTTCAGTTGACCAAGGCCGGCGATGCTGCCGGTGCAGAAAAGCTCTGTCTTGAGGTGCTCAACAGTGATCCGGAAAATGTTGGCGCCAAAGAGCTCTTGATCGATCGCGCGCTGGAGACAGACCGTGCACGCTGGGCAGAAGAGATGTCGAGGGCACTGATTCGCAAAATGCCTGAACGACCGAAATGGTGGCTAAAGCTGGCTGCCTCACTATCGCGTCAAGACCAGATGTTGGAGGCGGAAGAGGCGGCTCAGCAAGCCATGAAAATCGACACCGATCCGAGTGAGGGGCATATGATGCTCGGCGCGATTTACAGCAAAGACAATCGTTTTGATGAGGCCCTGCAGCAGTATGATCTGGTGCTGGCACGGCGCCCGGACTATGTTGCCGCGCTGTCGCAAAAAGCCACGGCACTGAAGACGCTGGGGCATCAACAACAGGCGATTGATGCCTATCGGCAGTGCCTGCAGCTAGATCCCTACTTTGCCGAGGCCGCCTGGTCGCTGTCTAATCTCAAGACCTATCGATTTGGTGATGATGAGGTCGAGCGTATGCAGACTATTCTGGATAGGGCTTCCATTATCCAAACCAACACCAACACCAACACCAACACCAGCAACAGTGACGATAACAGCCTCAGCGACAAGGCGAGGGTGCAGTTTAACTATGCTCTTGGCAAGGCCTTTGAACACCGCAAGCAATGGGATAATGCCTTTGCCTGTTACGCGGCGGGCAATGCCGTTCAGAAGAGCTTGGTGAAATGGGATGCGGATAAATTCAGTCGTCTGGTAGACAGTATTATCGCCACCTTCAGTGCCGAGTTTATCGCCGCCAACGCGGGTGCTGGCTGCGCCGATAATGCACCGATCTTTGTTCTTGGTCTGCCGCGCTCTGGTTCGACGTTACAAGAGCAGATACTGGCGTCGCACTCGCAGGTTGAGGGCACCAGAGAGTTGCCCTATATTCCGTGGCTCGCCAATCAGTTGCATCGTCCGCCGCGGGCAATGGCTTCACAACCGTACCCTGTGGGCGCCACTGAGCTAACGGCTGAGCAGTGGCAGGAGCTGGGAACAGAGTTTTTGCGGCGCGCCAAGCGTCATCGTCAGACCGATGCACCATTTTTTATCGATAAGCTGCCGAATAATTTTCTCTATATTGGACTGATTTTGTTGGCCATGCCGAACGCGAAAGTTGTCAATACCGTGCGCAACCCGATCGATAACTGTTTTGGCTGCTTTAAACAGCTCTGGGCCGAGGGTCAGAACTTTACCTATGACCTGGTCGATCTGGGCCGCTATTATCGTGACTATCACCGTCTTATGTGCCACTGGCAGCAGGTGTTTGCAGAGAAAATTTATTCGGTCAACTATGAAGCCGTGGTCGCTGATCTGGAGGCAAATGTCAGGTCGTTGCTGGATTACTGTCAGTTGCCGATGGAGCAGCAGTGCCTACGCTTCCATGAAACCGAGCGCGCGGTGAATACTGCGAGCTCCGAGCAGGTGCGGCAGCCAATTTATGCTTCTGCGGTGGCCTATTGGAAACACTTTGAAGCCCACTTGCAGCCATTGAAAGAGGCGCTGGGTGACCTGGCGGAGGGCTGATTTTTTTTTATAATATGACGCAAGCGACAAGCAACCCGCCCATAAAGGGTATTGCTACTCAGCGCCACAAGTGTAAAGCTCCGGCCTTAAAGAACAAGAGAGCACTATGAGATCCACTAAATTGCTGGACGCCTTTTTACAGGACCATCCAGAAGTAGAAATGTTTGAAGTCATTCTTCATGATCTGAATGGGATTCATCGCGGAAAATGGCTGCCGTGCGAGCAGATTTATAAGCTCTTCGAAGGTGGCTACAAGATGCCTCAGAGCACCTGTTCACTGGATACCTGGGGTCGCGATGTCGAACAGTTGGTCGCCGAAACGGGCGATACTGATGGCATCTGTGTGCCGCACCCGGAAACCCTTGCAATGGTGCCCTGGGCTGAGCGGCCCACTGCACAGATTATTGTGTCTATGCTGAGTCCCGATGGCGAGAGCGATTATCCCGCCGACCCGCGTGTGGTATTACAGCAGGTTCTCGAACGCTATAAAAAACTGGGTCTGACCCCAGTGGTGGCGAGCGAGATGGAATTCCATCTATTTGAAATTGACCGCGATCAATTTGGTCGGCCCAAGCACACACAGCGCTCGCTCGACGGCTCGCCTGCTCTTGGGGGTGAAACCTACAGCATTGATGCGATGCGTGAGATGGCACCAATTATGGATGCGATCAATAGTGCCGCCAGCGAGCAGAATCTGCCCGTCGATACCTTGATCAGCGAGTTTGGCGCGTCTCAGTGTGAGATCAATCTGCATCATCAGGACTGCGCGCTGCGTGCCTGTGACCAGGCCAGTATGTTGCGACGAGTGATTCGCAGTGTTGCCTATCAGAAAGGCAAAATGGCTACTTTTATGGCCAAACCATTTGCCGAGGGCGTTGGCAACGGTATGCATATTCACTTCAGTCTCAAGGACAGCAATGGCAACAATGTTTTTGATAATGGCACGGCTGAGGGCAGCGAGCTGTTGCGCCATGCGGTTGCCGGTTGTCTGGAAGTTATGGTCGACTGTGTGGCTATTTTTGCGCCGAATATCAATTCTTATCGACGTCTGGTGCCGGGTTGTTTTGCGCCGACCTCGCCGACTTGGGGCTATGAAAATCGTACCACAGCACTGCGTATTCCCGCGGGTGAAGGGCACGCTATGCGGGTTGAGCACCGTGTCGCCGGAGCGGATGCGAATGTCTATCTGACCGTTGCCGCGATGCTTGCGGGTGCTCTGTATGGCATTGAAAACAAACTGACACCGCCCGCGGATATTGTCGGCGATGCCTCTGACATGGAGTTGCCAGCCGAACAGCAGTTGCCCTGTTTCTGGAATGATGCGCTGCCGATATTTGAGCAGTCGACATTTATCGGCGACTATTTAGGTCAAGAGTTCCAGGCTTTGTATGCTCAGAGCAAGCATATGGAAAAGGCCGAGTTTGATAGCCGTGTCACGCTGCTTGAATATGACGCCTATCTTTAATCGTGTCTTTTTGTACGCCTTATAATTTGCGCTTTAGCAGCAGACTATCGATCGCATTCTCTGACAGTTTAGTGCGTGCATAGGCCATGCTCGATGCATCGGTAAACGGGCCAACCAGAACACGATGCCATTTCTCACCACTACCCAGTCCGACTGTTTCAACCTTGGCAGTTAAGTTGAGCAGCAGCAACTTGACCCTGAGGGCTTCGGCATCGGCGGCGAGTTTGAATGAGCCCGCCTGCAGCAGATAGGTGAAATTCTCCTCAGGCTCCTGATCATCCGCATCGGCAGATTGATTGTTGGGAACAATGATTTCGGTATTTTTAAGCAGCGTATAAAAATCGAATTTGAGCTCAGATGCTTCAGCCTTAACCGTTTCACTAACATTTTCAATTTTGGCACTGGTCGAAGGCGACTTATCCATCAGTCCGGGCAGAATACTGCTGATCACAACGCCAAAAACCGTTCCGCAAAAAAACGCTGGCAGTGGCGAGCTGCGTTTCGCCGGCTGCTGCTTTGCTCGGCTGGAATTTCTGTTGGCGTAATCTCGCGACATGGTTAAAGCTCCTGAACTGAGCGGCGATTGTAGGGGATCAGGAGGCTGTTAGGCAAACACCAGAACGCGGAAAAAAGTGCCGTCCAAACTGGTCTTATCAAAGTTCCTGGGGGTCGACGTCGATGCCCCAACGCACCTGCCGCGCCGCGGGCAACTTCTCCAGTTGCAGCACCAAGTGAGACAGCAGGTAATTTAGATCACTGCGTCGCTCACCGCTGATTTGCAGCAGATAACGGTAGCGTGAATTGCGTCGCTCCATCAGTGCCGGTAGCGGCCCGAGGTAGCTCAGTGATGGCGAGGGTGAAATAATCGATTCGGCGATCTGTCGCGCCTGTTGCAAAAATGCCTCGGCGCTATCTGGTCTGTCGGCGTCGGCGCGAATCAGTGTCAATTGGCTGAAGGGTGGCAATTGCAGCAGTTGACGTTGCTCGCTGAGAAGATTGGCGAAATGGCTATAGCCCTGTTTTATCAACACGTCCAGCAGTGGATGATCAGGTTGGTGGGTCTGCAGTATCACGCTACCGGCAATTTTTCCGCGACCGCTGCGCCCGGCTACCTGAACCAATAACTGTCCAAGGCGCTCATGGGCACGGAAGTCCGCACTGAACAGTCCGCTGTCGGCATCCAGAACTGCTACCAGGCTGATGTTGGCGAAATGGTGACCCTTGGCCAGCATCTGCGTGCCAATAAGAACGCAGGGCTCGCCACTGTCGACGGCGTCAAACATTTCTTGCATAGCATTTTTTTTGCGCGTGGTATCGCGATCGATTCTCAGCACCGGTGTGTCGGGGAAACGGCTTTGTAAAAATCCCTCGCTGCGTTCAGTGCCGTCGCCGGCCGCAACCATACGCTGGCTTTGACAGTTCGGACAGCACTGCGGCAGACGTCGAGAATAGTTGCAGTGATGGCAGAGCAAGCGCTGGTGGCGGCGGTGCACGGTCAGTCGGGTATCGCAGTTGGGACAGTCGACAGCAAAGCCGCAGTCGTGGCACAACATTGCCGGGGCAAAACCGCGACGATTGAGAAATACCAACACCTGCTGATTCTGGGCAACGGCTTCGCGAATCGCGCTGAGGGTGGATGTGGCAATGCCGCACTCCACTTGCTCAGCGCGCAGGTCGACCATGCGCCAGTGGGGCTGAACTGCCTCTCCTGCACGGGCTCTCAGCAGCAAATGGCGATAGCGCCCAGTGGCGCAATTGTTCAGAGATTCCAGCGAGGGCGTCGCCGAGCCAAGGATGATCGGGATTGTTTCCTGTTTGGCGCGAATTACCGCCAGATCCCGAGCCGAATAACGAAAACCATCTTGCTGTTTGTAGGATTGGTCGTGTTCCTCGTCGAGAATAATAATTCCCGGCCGCTTTAGCGGTGTAAAGACGGCTGAACGTGTGCCGAGCACAATGGCTGCCTCGCCTCTTGCGGCCTGTGCCCAGGACTCGAGACGTTCCTGATCGGTCAAGCCTGAATGGAGCATCACCAGCGGTGCATTAAAGCGATCGCGAAAGCGTTTTTCAGTCTGTGGTGTCAGACTGATCTCAGGAATCAGCACCAGTGCCTGGCGCCCGTAGCGGATAATTTTTTCGATGCACTGTAGATAAATTTCGGTTTTGCCGCTGCCAGTCACGCCGTCGAGCAGCCAGCTGTTGAAACCGTGGCAATCGATCGTATCCATCGCTTGCTGTTGCGACGGATTGAGCGTTAGCGGCGGCTGGCGGAGTAGATTTTCGACATCAATCTCTTGCGGCCCGATGAAGACTATTTCGGCGACCTGTTTCTCAAGCAAGCTGTTTAGCGTCGCGCGACTGTAGCGTTTGAGAAGATCGTTTTCAATTCTCAGGGGATCGGCCGCCAGCTCGTCGAGCAGTGCGCGCTGTTTGGCGCCCCGCAATAGCTCGTGGCCATTTTCTATCCCTGTTTTTGTTGCCTGCCAGAGCCGGGTTAATCTGGGTTCCGGAAGTGGTCGTCCCGTGCGCAACAGCACCGGTAATGCGGTAAACAGGGCGTCACCAATTGGGTGGTGATAGTAATTGGCAGCCCAGTTAAACAGTTTGAACAGAGATTTTGGCAGCAATGGATCAGCATCGACGATTGCATCGACAGGTTTAAGTTTATCGAGGTCAAAGTCACTACTTTCGGCGAGCTCAATTACCAGGCCGATAACCGTGCGTCTGCCAAACGGCACGCTGACCCGACAGCCGGGTTGTGGGGGTGATTTGGCGAGTTCATCGGGCAACAGATAGTCAAAGCTGCGGCGCAGTGGAGAGAGAACCGCGACGCGAACAATCAGGGGCTTTGAAATGCTGGCCAAGGGCTTTAAATCCGCCATAATAAAAGTTGAGAATTCCTTTTGTAACCGGGTTTATTTCTGCTAGAATCCGCGCTCTTTAGAAATGGCCTGCCGTGCCATACGTGAGTTGGACTGTTCCACCAGGTGTTTATAGTAGTTTATCTGGACGGGCATTCTACCAGTTCATTGATAGGGTGGCGGCATGCGAATTGGAGTATATGATGAAAGCAGAGATTCACCCAGCCTATAGCGAATTAAAAGCGACCTGCAGTTGCGGTAACGTTTTCAGTGTCGGTTCAACCCGTTCCGAGGGCCTTTACCTCGACGTCTGTTCAGCCTGCCATCCGTTTTACACGGGTAAGCAAAAAGTGGTTGATACCGGTGGACGAATTGATCGCTTTAACAAGCGTTTCGGTTCAAAGAAGTAAGCTAGCAATGAATAGTAAAATGCGCCGCCGGTTCTGCCCGCGGCGCATTTTTTTGTCTATTTTTTGGCGTCTTTTTTGCGCTGTGGAGAGCACAGAGTACAATGCTGAGACAACCCCGTTTCGTTCGCATGATCTGTGGCGAAACTAAATCAGTAAGGAGAGATCAGTGAGCGCGCTGTGGACATTGCTAAAATTTTTACTGCTATTGGCGATTGCCGCTGTGGGCGCATTTTTTGCCCTGGAAAACAGCCAGCAGATTAGCGTTAATTTTGTGCTCTTTCAGAGTGTCAGTGTGAGCCTTGGTTTGTGGTTGTTAATCTTCCTGGCTGTAGGCTGCCTGCTCGGTCTTTTGGCGAGTTCAGTACTGATAACATACTACCGGCGCAAACTCCTGCGCGCCGCGAAAAAGGATTGATCCGCTGATGAGTTTTGCTGCCCCGGTAATTGTCGCCCTCGATTTTGATAGTCAGAATGCCGCGTTAGCGCTAGCGGAGCAGCTTGAACCCGGTCAGTGCCGGCTCAAAGTTGGCAAGGAGCTATTTACTGCGGCGGGTCCGGAGCTGGTGAAAGGGCTAGTCGATCGCGGTTTTGATGTTTTTCTCGATCTCAAATTTCACGATATCCCCAACACAGCCGCCAAGGCAGTCAGTGCAGCAGCAGATCTGGGTGTGTGGATGACCAATGTTCATGCATCCGGTGGCAGCCGTATGATGAGTGCCGCGCGCGAAGCACTGGAAAAGCAGCGCAGCGAGATGCTGCTGATTGGCGTGACGGTGCTTACCAGCATGGATGCATCTGATCTGCTCGAGATTGGTATTCAGCGCAGTCCAAGTGAGCAGGTGCTGCATCTTGCGCAGTTGACCCAGAGTTGCGGTTTGCATGGTGTGGTCTGCTCGGCCCAGGAAGCGAGCGCGTTAAAATCGGCACTGGGCAGTGAGTTTCAGCTGGTGACGCCGGGGATTCGGCCAGCAGATAGCGCTGCCGATGATCAACGCCGAATTGTAACGCCCAGTGATGCAATGCGGCTGGGCAGTGATTATTTGGTGATTGGCCGCCCGATCACTCAGGCTGCCAGCCCTCTGCAAGCGCTGAACCATATCAACCAGTCGCTTGGGCTTTAAATTACCAGTCCACACCCGTTACCTGGCACTGGTTACACGCCTCCAGTGACATTCTCCTAGTTAAATTCATCCGCCCAGACCGGTTGGTCATTGGCATTGGCCTCTGGCGCGTAGACTCTTACGTAATCGACTTCCATTACGTCCTCAGTAAAGAAAGCATTGCCTTCGACGGCAAAATTTAGCAGCAGGTATTGATCGGCATCAAATGGCCAGGTCGATGAGTTTTTACTGTTTGGCGCGTACCGGTAGTGCTCATTACCATCAACGCTAAAAATCATTTGGTCAGCGTTCCAGTCCAGTGTGTAAACATGGAATTCTGAAGAAACTGTGCCAATGTACTGGCCGCCAACATTCACCGTGCCACCGGAGCTGGAAGGAGTATGCAGCGCGCTGGAGACATAGTTCTGATTGTTTCCCCAGTGTTCCATAATGTCGACTTCACCGCAGGCGGGCCAGCCGGTTGTACCAAAACCCTGAGTCTGCCAATAAGCGCCGGGTTCGGTAATATTTTTACCGAGCATCCAGATCGCGGGCCAGGTCCCTGGGCCCTCAGGCAATTTGGCGCGCACTTCAACACGGCCGTAGGTAAACGCATATTTAGAATTGAGTCGTGCCGAGGTGTATTGCTTGGTCACACCCTGATCGGTGTAACTCTCTTTTTTGGCGACTATTTTCAAGGTGCCGTCACTGACATAGGCGTTTGCGGTGCGATCTGTGTAGTGCTGGACCTCACCGTTATACCAGGAGTTGCCATTGGGTAGACGAGTCTGGTGAAACCATTTGTTGGAGTCAATCGCCTGGCCGCTTGCAGAGCCACCGGAATTGCCACTACTGTTTGCTACAACGGTGACGGTACGGGTTGCGCTAACGGCGTTTCCGGCATTGTCCGTGGCGGTATACGTTATCGTGTAAGTGCCGACAGCGTCACCCACTGTTCCTGAAGTGCTGACATCGACAAATCCATCGACAGCATCCACGGCGCTCGCGCCTTCATCAATGTAGGTTTCTCCCTGAGTGTGATCAACACTACTCGAACCGGTAACAGTAATCACAGGCGGCCTGGTGTCAACAGTCTGTACCGAGCCGGAATTTGAGTCGGAACCGCCGCCACCGCAGCCACTTAACAGGCTCACTAGGGCAATGGTGGCCAGAGCCACGGACGGAATGAAACTGGTTAATGGACGGTTGCGAGAAACATCATTCGGCGTACGCATAGCACTCTCTTATAGTTTTTTTGATGAACGGCCTGCTTTTAGCGCTAAATTATCTTGGATTTGAGGACTCGGCTCTAGCCTAAATAGTTCGGCTGGTCACTTTATGCGGTGGTTGGGAGCAGGGGGGTTAGGAGCAGAGTAGTTTGCTGGTCTGTTTTGTTGGCGGTATTTGCTATAATGCCCGGCGCTGAAAATCCTCTCGGCGACACATGTTATTCGTAAACCGTATTTGATAGGCCTCCAGTATGTCCGAGCAGTATATCTCCTGTGCACTGTATAAGTTTGTAACCTTGGCCAATTATGCCGCGCTGCGCAGTCCTCTATTGAAAACCATGACCGAAAACAATGTTTTTGGCACTCTGTTGCTGGCCCATGAGGGGATTAATGGCACTGTTTCCGGCACGCGTGAGGGCATTGATCGCCTGCTTGAGTGGTTGGCTCAGCAGCCCGGTCTTGAAGGCATTGAGACCAAAGAGTCCTATCACGATGAAATTCCGTTCTACCGCACCAAGGTTAAGCTGAAAAAAGAGATTGTGACCATGGGTGTTGAGGGTATCGACCCGAAAAGGTCTGTGGGCACCTACGTCAGACCGGCGGACTGGAATGCTCTGATCAGCGACCCGGATGTCGTGCTGGTTGATACACGCAATGACTATGAAGTTGAGATCGGCACTTTCAAAAATGCCGTTAATCCCAAGACCAAAACCTTTCGCGAATTTCCTGCTTGGGCAAAAGCCAATCTCGACCCGCAAAAGAACAAGAAAGTGGCGATGTTTTGTACCGGCGGTATTCGCTGTGAGAAATCCACTGCATACATGAAAGAGCAGGGCTTTGAAGAGGTTTATCATCTGCAGGGCGGGATTTTAAAATACCTTGAAGAAGTGCCAGCGGACCAGACCCTGTGGAATGGCGAATGTTTTGTCTTCGATAACCGGGTCGCAGTGGACCATGATCTCAAACGCGGTTCATACGACCAGTGCCACGCGTGCCGTATGCCGATTACTGAGCAGGAAAAGCAGCACCAACACTATCAGGAAGGGCTCTCCTGTCACCACTGTTTTGGCACCCTCGACACAGAGCAAAAACAGCGTTTTGCTGAGCGTCAAAAGCAGATTTCACTGGCCAAACAGCGTGGTGAGGAACATATAGGCAATGCCGCTCAAGAAGCGACTGAACGGCGCCGCGCAGAGAAACGAGCGGAAAAAGAAGCGGCGCGCAATCGCCCGCCGGAGCCGGAACTATAGTCAGGCATTACCCGGCAGTCGGATGTCGCTACAAACAGGTGCCGGGCGTGCGAGCGAAAATTCGCTCAATCATCGGCACAAAATGCGCCAGCGGTTGATTCTGATACGCCGGGTCAAACGAGCACTGATCCCAGTTGGCACAAAAATCCACGCAGTCTTGATAATACGGGTGATCGGCCAGCTGGTCGCGCATGTTGCGCTCCTGGTCGTAGTGATGCATCCAGTAATAACCCTGAAATAACCCGTGGTTGAGCACAATCCAGTGGTTCTTGTCACTGACATAGGGACGCAATAATGCAGCGGCAGCTTGAGAGTGATTGGCCGGTGCAATGACATCACCAATATCATGCAGCAGGGCGCAGACTATAGTCTCCTCATCGGCGCCATCGCACTCCGCTCTGGTGGCTGTTTGCAGGCAGTGATCAAGACGACTGATCTGATAGGGCGAATCGCCATCCATTTGCTGCAACCAAGAGACAACCCTGCCTGCCTGGGTGGCAATATTCTCAGCGTCATGGGCAAATACCAGATCATAGTCATCACGGGTTGCGTGATCCATGGCCGTAAAAGTGACCTGTTGTGGCATGGGCGTAATGTCCTGTTCTATGTCCTGTTCGATGTTCTGGTAAGTTCTCGGGCCAGTGCTCTATGTAAGTGCTCTATGTAAGTGCTCTATTGTCGTTTTAGCCAGACCAGCTTGTTGACCAGATTATCCAGTTCAAAGTAAGCATCTTGCAAGTGCCGTCTTCCCGTCGGGCTAAAGGCTTCACGGGCGTGCAGAACACGGTGCGCGGCAACCAGGATAATCTGACCGCCTTCCAGACGAAAAGTGGACTTGTATTTCGGGTCAGTAACCCGGTTACAGAGCTCGTGATAGGCGCGATAGAACTCTCTGATACCTTTTTGCTGCGGGTTGATCATCTGCATCAGCTGATTGCTAAAACGTAAATTAATAACCTTGCCATCGCTGTCGCATCGGATCATGGGTTCAACTGCATAGGTCTCGTTGTTATCGTCGAATTCACGGAAAGGAACCGCAAAGTCACACAGGCTCTGAAAATAGTCCGGGTGATCTGTGCGCAGATCATCAGCGACTGCCCAGCCATCGACAATGATCGATTCACCGCCGGCCACTTCATTGTGCAGCATATGTAACGCCTGCACCGAGGGTGGGAAACTGTAGCTGGCAAAATCATTATGTGGTGGCAGCCCCAGCGAGGTGTGAGCAATATTGTAAACATGGCCCTCCACCGACACATTGTGAATGCGGTCGAACAGCAACTCACGAATGGGCCCCGTTACAGGCGCTAGCAACTCTAGGGTTTCAGGTTCTTGTGGCGCGTCGGTGATAACAATAACCCCGTGGCGCATAAACTCCTCCAGCGCCTCGATTAAAACCCTGCTGTCATGCAGGAATAAATCCCAGCTAAACGTCTGCGGGGTAAAATTCTCGGGCCAGGAGTGCCGCTGTTTCACCTCAGGCTGAATCAGGGCTCGCAGAGTATCAAGTGGATACAGGCTCTGGTGACTGTCGGGCCAGGTAATCGTCAGGTTATGGCTATCAACTGTGACATCGCTCGGTGATAGATCGGCTGGAACAGATGCCAGGATAAAGCGTTTTTCCTGAGTTTGCGGCACTCGACAATCGTCACAGGGGCAATTGTCGCGCAACCACAAATTGGGTAAATCGAGATCGCATCCATCATCCAGATGCAGCAGCACAGAGCCGTCGACTAGTTCGACAGGATTAACCAGAGAATTCATAAAGTGGACCTATAGACCGTATTTTTTTATTGTTTTTTTATAGGCGCTTTTGATACTGCAGAACGGCTCGACGAATGCACCTGTTTAGCCGCGAAATTACCATAAATTATTATGCTTAAACACCAATATTTTTGGGGTCTCAAGCGACTTTAGGGGCGAGTAATGTCAGGCCTTTAAATCGGTCAGAATGGCTTCGGAGATCTCGAGATTATACTGTCTGACGATCCGCTGGCTGAAAAACAGTTGAGGCAGCTCAATAATCAATACCAGCACAATGATTGGGATACCAAAAGAGCCGATAAAGGCCAGACCAATTAAAAGCAGCCCAAGGTTAAAGGCGCCGCGAACCCACCTTCCAAGATAAAAGTAATGTAGCCCGCAGACAAAGAACCAGTTGAGAACGGCATAGGTGTCCGGATCTTTGAGGTTTTCCCGCTGGCGCCGGTAAAACTCGGATCGGGTGTCACTGGCCAAGTCGGCTATCTTGTCCCGGAGGGCATTTTCCCTGTGGTTGAGTTCATCATTAGTTAACATCGGGAGACCTTATGGAATTGGATCAGATATCTTGTGCAGGCAGTTGGGGTCGCAGCAGCGGCCGATACGTTTCAGACCAAGACGCCAGCCCTTGATGGCACCAAACTTGCCGATGCACTGCTTGGTGTATTCAGAACAAGTGGGCTCGAAATTGCACTCAATCGCAAAAAAGTGCTTCGAGCCGCCTCGTTCTTGATAGGCATTAATAAGTCTAACAGAAAGACTTTTCAGCACAGCCTAGTTCTTGCCCAGGGTTACAATCATCGCCTCGCGTGTCCAGAACAACAGGAAACGCTTGGATTCGATCACTTGAAAAACGACCTGCCAGCCCTTGCTCGCCTCTTCATTCAAGGTTGCTTCAATTTTCTGCAACGGTAAACCCGAAGAGCCAAGCAGAACCGTGCCGCAGCCACCTTCGACGATGTGTAAAACTTTATATTGGCTATACATATAATCTTTCCTGATAGGGTTATTGGTTAGCCCCCAAGTGGAACAAAAATTAGCGCGATGCGCAAATTTGAAATCGTTAGCACAACTCAAGAGCGCAACCCAAGAGCGCAACTATCTCCTCTCTTGTAAATCTAGAAATTACTTTTAAGAAAAGACAATCGTTCCGCCTGTTTAAGCGCAATCGCGGAAACACGAAAACACGGAAAGGGGAAGTTCGAGAGCGGCAGGGGACGTGAACGATACTTAACTAATCGTGAACTATACTCGAGTAATACGGTTTGCGGGCCACCAAGTAACCGCTATCCGAAATGGCCTGACATATGCTGCATAAAAATATAAAACTGTTTTATTTATTTCTCACTAGAGGGTTTGTTTCCCCGCTAAGTTATATCTCAGCAAGACCGCATCGTGAAGGGTGTGGCCATGGGGTTAACAGCCTGCATGGGAAAAAAATTGGCGCAGAGAAATACATGAGAGCGCCAACAGTAAACCGGTGGCAAGTGTCAGAATGAGGACATTACTACTTGTCGTCAGTCTGGGATGGTGTGGGGTATCACAGTCGCTTTGTGCACAAGAGGAATCACGCCGTTACGACGTGGACCTCCCGAGACAAAGTGTCGCAGCTTCCCTGAATCAACTGGCAAAACAAACCGGCGAACAATTTCTCTTTCCTTATGACCTGGCAAGGCAACGGTTGGCAAATCCCATGGCAGGACAGTACACCTTGATGCAGGCAGTAACGAAGTTACTGCACTGCACCGGGTTTACAGGCGGTTTTGTTGATGGGGTGTTGACCGTTGTGAGTGCAGAATCAGTATCGGCACAGCAGTTGGCGGTAGCGTGCCCCGATGATCAATTTCAAAGACAGGGAGAAGGCGATATGAAATTCAAGAATAATATCTTAACAAGTGTTATTGCATTTTTAGTAAGCGGTACTGTGCAGCATGGGATGGCAGAGGAGCTGGATCAGGAGCAGCAAAGAGTATCAAGAGGGCTGGAAGAAATCATTGTCACCGCCAGCAAGCGCGAAACCAGTTTGCAGGATACTGGCTTATCGGTTAGTGCCATTTCCGGTGGGCAGATGAAAAAAATGGGGATCACCTCCTACGATCAAATTATGGCCACTATCCCGGGGGTAACGGTTATCGAGTCGGGAGCGGGGTTCAGCCCCACCGTTTTTCGAGGGATTGCCACCAGCAGCGGTGGGGATCCAATCAACGCAAGCACCTCCACCTATGTGAATGATTTTCCACTGGGTTTGAAGAATCAGGATATCAAGCTGGTGGATATGGCGCAGATTGAAGTGCTGAAAGGGCCGTAGGGGACGTTATACGGGCAGAGTGCGCTCGGGGGCGTAATACGTTATATCACCAACAAGCCGGATTTTGACGCCGTTGCGGGCGGCGCCGAATTGACCTATCAAGACATGGCCGATGGGGATAATAGAAATGTGGAGGATGAGATATGAATATCGTTAGCTTACTAAGGATGATGCTTTTGGGCATCTGTGCGATATGGAGTGCCGTTGGATTGACTTATTAATGTAGAAATTGCTAGATAAGAACTAAAAAGCCCCTGCAGTCTAATGAATGCAGGGGCTTTTTAGTATGCATGGTACCAGTGGCCGGACTCGAACCGGCACGCTTTTAAGGGCGCGGGATTTTGAATCCCGTGTGTCTACCAATTCCACCACACTGGCATAAAATCGGTGCTGCTAGTCTTGCTTTGCATTGTTGCTTGCCAGCGCGTGGCGCTGGTCCGGGTGGTCGTTCCCGGACGTTCTGTCCGTCACGACACTCGAGCATCCTGCTCCTTGTCTACATTGCCCACCCATAACAGATAACGGCACGTCTCTGGGTCGGGCGGCGATTATAGCAGTGATCAAAAGGGGGTCAACCGCTATTTCCTGAGCTGATTCGCGAGTTAAGAGCCGGTCTGCATGGACTGTTAATTTTGTGAGTTGCCATTTAGTCGGTGAAGGGTGAGCTTGTTTGAGCTATGGCACGTAAAGTGAGCTGAACCCGCATCGCTAATCCCTGTTTTATGAGACACTGGGACGGCGATTATTACTTTTAATAACATTTTTTCTTCGCAAGGAATCTCAATGCACAAACAGTCCAGTTCATTTGTCGCGACATTTTTAAAGATGGAGTCTGCGGGTGGCATCCTGTTGATCTTCGCGGCTGCGCTGGCGATCGTGATGGCTAACTCACCCTTTGAAGGGTACTACCAGCTTTTGCTTTCGACGCCACTCGAGATCCGGCTTGGCCCTGGTGAGATTGCCAAGCCGCTGCTACTTTGGATTAACGATGGGCTGATGGCTGTATTCTTTTTCCTGGTTGGGCTGGAGTTAAAGCGGGAGTTGATAGAGGGCGAGTTGTCCGACAAGCGGAATATTATTTTACCTGGTATCGGTGCGATTGGTGGCATGCTGATTCCGGCGTTGGTGTACCTGTACTTTAATCATCACGATCCCATTGCCGTGCAAGGCTGGGCGATTCCTGCGGCGACTGATATAGCCTTTGCCTTGGGTATTCTGACCTTGTTAGGGTCACGGGTGCCGACATCGTTGAAGATTTTTCTTACGTCGTTGGCGATCTTTGATGATATTGGCGCGATTGTGATTATCGCGCTGTTTTACACCTCAAAAATTTCTGTTATGGCGTTGGTGACGGCGGCGCTGTGTACGCTGTTGCTGGCGATATTTAATTACCGTGGTGTGATATCCAAGAGCCCTTATTTACTCGTCGGCTTGGTGATGTGGGTGGCCACGTTGAAGTCTGGTGTGCACGCGACACTTGCCGGTGTTGTGTTGGCGATGTTTATTCCACTTAGCTGTAAGTCGGATGAGAGTATTTCGCCGCTAAAAAATCTCGAACACGATCTACATTCTGTGGTGGCATTCTTTGTTTTGCCCGTTTTTGCGTTTGCCAATGCCGGGATCAGTCTCACTGGTGTCGGTGTTGAGGACTTTCTTCATGATGTCCCGATCGGTATTTTGCTCGGTTTGTTTGTCGGCAAGCAGGTGGGTATTTTCGGTCTCTGTTGGTTGTCGATAAAACTGAAACTGACGCAGTTGCCGGCGCAAATGAATTGGTGGAATCTCTACGGTGTTGCGGTGCTGTGCGGGATTGGCTTTACCATGAGTTTGTTTGTCGGCTCTCTGGCCTTTGAAGAGACCGGTGTCAATTTGCTCTTTGATGAGAGGTTGGGGATTATTGCCGGCTCCCTGCTGTCTGGAATCGTGGGCTTTGTGGTGCTGCATAAAAGTTTACCGTCTCAAACGGATCAGCCTGATTAAAGGATTTGGCCTTTGCCGGTAATTTCTATACCCTTGCCGGCTTATATCAGACAACCGTTAATATCAGGCTTTGACTCGACTATTTATGCGCCGTGACCTGTTTCAATTTGACCTTCCCGATGAGTTGATTGCCCGTCAGCCCGCCGAGCAACGACGGGGCAGCCGTCTGCTTTATTTAGACTCTGTGGCCGATGATTTGCGCCACCAGCAGTTTGCCGACGTTCTCGATCATATTGCGCCGGGCGATCTGATGGTATTTAACAATACCAAGGTGATCGCGGCGCGGCTGTTTGGTCACAAAGCCAGTGGCGGCAAGGTTGAGGTGTTGGTTGAGCGGGTTTTGAGTGCCGATTTGGTATTGGCGCATATACGTGCCAGCAAGTCGCCGAAAATGGGCAGCCAGCTGTTATTTGATGAGGGTTACAGTGCCGAGATGCTCGGCCGTGTCGATGATCTGTTTGAATTGAAGTTCAGTGCGGCGGTGCTGGATGTGCTCGATCATATTGGACATATGCCGCTGCCGCCCTATATCGATCGCGCTGATACAGATCAGGACAAAAACCGCTATCAAACTGTTTATGCTCAGCAGTCCGGTGCGGTGGCGGCACCAACGGCGGGATTGCACTTTGATGATCAATTGCTTGACGAGATTAGAGCCAAAGGTGCCGAGATTGCCTTTGTAACATTGCATGTGGGTGCGGGCACCTTTCAGCCGGTGCGCGCGGACAATATTCACGATCACAAGATGCATTCCGAGTGGTTACAGGTCAGTGATGCCGTCTGTGCCCAGGTGGTGGACACCAAAGCGCGCGGTGGTCGAGTGATCGCAGTTGGCACTACCAGTGTCCGCTGTCTTGAAACGGCGGCCAGCAGCGGAACCATTGCACCCTATGAGGGTGACACCGATATTTTTATTTTCCCCGGCTATCGCTTTAAGGTGGTCGATGGGCTGTTGACCAATTTCCATCTGTCGGAGTCGACTCTGCTTATGCTGGTCAGTGCCTTTGCTGGTTATCAGCCTATCATGCAGGCTTATCGCGAGGCGGTGGCTGAGCGCTATCGTTTCTTCAGTTATGGTGATGCGATGTTTTTGCGTCACAACCCCAATGCCGCCGAGGAGTATCCGCAGTGACTGATCTATCTAAAACCTCAGCGGCGCGCGAGTGCTGTATGTCATTTTCTGTTTCGGCAACCGATGGCAAGGCGCGTCGTGGCGAAATTAAATTTCCCCGTGGCAACGTGCAGACCCCCGCTTTTATGCCAGTCGGCACTTACGGCACGGTAAAGGGCATGTTGCCCCGAGATATAAAAGAGATCGGCGCTGAAATTATTCTCGGTAACACCTTTCATTTGATGTTGCGGCCCGGTACTGAGGTTGTCAAAGCACATGGCGACCTGCACGATTTTGCCCAGTGGCAGGGGCCAATACTGACCGACTCTGGTGGATTCCAGGTATTTAGTCTTGGCGATATGCGCAAGATCACTGAGGAGGGCGTCAAGTTCAAGTCGCCGATTGATGGCAGTCCGGTGTTTATTGATCCCGAGACGTCGATGCAGGTTCAGAGGGATCTCGGCAGCGACATTGTTATGATCTTTGATGAGTGTACACCGCATCCCGCGACCGAAAAGCAGGCCAGTGACTCAATGCAGTTGTCTCTGCGTTGGGCGGCGCGCAGCAAGGCCGCCCATGGCGACAGTCCTTCGGCGCTGTTTGGTATTGTTCAGGGCGGCATGTATGAGTCACTGCGCGATAAATCTCTGCAAGGGTTGGTGGATATCGGTTTTGATGGCTATGCGATCGGTGGCCTGTCGGTCGGCGAACCCAAGGCAGACATGATGCGCATACTCGATCATCTGGCGCACCAGATGCCCGAGGATCGGCCGCGCTATCTGATGGGCGTGGGCAAGCCGGAAGATCTGGTGGAGGGCGTGCGTCGCGGCATTGATATGTTTGACTGCGTGATGCCGACCCGCAATGCGCGCAACGGCCACCTTTTTACGAGTACTGGGGTGATCAAAATTCGCAACGCCCGTCATCGACATGACACCGCGCCCCTGGATGCAGAATGTGATTGCTATACCTGCGGTAATTTCAGTCGCGGATATCTGCATCACCTTGAGCGCTGTGGTGAAATGCTTAGCGCGCAACTCAATACCATTCATAACTTACGTTTTTATCAAACGTTGATGGCGGGTCTGCGTGAGGCGATTGCTGAGGGTCGGCTGGATGCTTTTGCCGCTGAATTTTATCGCAAGCAGGGAATGGATGGGCCGCAAGTATAGGTTGTTGTTGGCCAAAGCCTTTAAATCGAAAATTCTGCCCCCAACTATTCCCTTAATGCCGCTATAATGCGCGGCTGAATTGACTGGACTGTGTCGCCATGCCTAACAAATTTCCCCTGTGGAAGAATATAACAATCCTTTTGGTTATCGCCTTTGGCTTTGTCTATGCCGCGCCAAACCTCTATCCGCCGGATCCTGCGATTCAGCTTTCGGGACAGAGTGGTGCCATGCAGATCGATGCTGCGGTGTTGCAGAAGGTTGAAGACTCCCTCGATGAAGTGGGTATTGGGCACTTTGCCGGCACAGCCGATGGTGAGGCTTTATTGGTTCGCTTGAAAGATGCCAACATGCAATTGCGTGCCAAAGAGGTAATTCAGGCGAGCATGGGTGGCGATTATATTGTTGCGCTCAATCTGGCACCGACAACACCTGATTGGCTGCGCGATCTGGGTGGTATGCCGATGAAGCTGGGGCTCGATCTCAGCGGCGGGGTGCACTTTTTGCTCGAAGTCGACCTCGACTCGGCGCTGAAAACGCGCCTTGAAGGCGACCTTGAAGATGTTAAAACCGCCCTTCGCGACGAGCGTATTCGCTACCGCAGTTTTGAGCTTAGCAACAACCAGATTATTGGTCAGTTCCGCGATGAAGAGGAAGTTGAGCGTGCCAAGACATTGATTCGCACCAACTACCGCGACCTGCAACCCCAGTCGCAGCAGGGGCAAAACCCGCTGTCGCTGGTGCTTAAGCTCAGCGAGCTTGCCACGAGGGAAATTGAGGATAACGCGATCAAGCAAAACCTCACTTCACTCCGCAATCGAGTCAACGAGTTGGGTGTCTCTGAGCCTCTGGTTTCGCGTCAGGGCAAAAATCGTATTGTCGTCGAGTTGCCTGGGGTTCAGGATACCGCCGAGGCTAAACGTATTATCGGTAAGACTGCAAACTTGGAGTTCCGCCTCGAATCCCTTGACCGCATTGGCGAGGTGTTTGAATTTCGCAATCCGGAAGGCCAAGGCCCTGATGCGCGTCTGGAGAGCAGCGCCGTTATCACCGGTGAAAATGTGACCGATGCCCGAGCCAGCTTTGACGAAAATGGCCGGCCGCAGGTCAATATCACCCTTGATGCCAAGGGTGGTTGGCAGATGGGTTACGCCACCCGTGACAATGTTGGTCGGCGTCTCGGGGTGTTGTTTATCGAGTTTAGAACCAAGCTCGAAAAATCTGTCGACGAAAGTGGTGAACTGGTGCTGACACCTGTGCCTTTTGTTGAGAAAAACATTATCAGTCTGGCGACGATTCAGTCACAGCTCGGTAAGCAGTTCCGTATCACCGGTCTCGAGCAGCGCGAGTCCTCGGAGCTGGCGCTGTTGTTGCGCGCCGGTGCCTTGGCGGCACCGATGTATATTGTTGAAGAGCGTACCATCGGTCCATCGCTGGGCGCAGATAATATCGAACTGGGTGTTAAGTCAGTGACATTTGGTATGGTGCTGGTGCTGCTGTTTATGCTGGCGGTCTATCGCGGCTTTGGTGTGTTTGCCAATATTGCGCTGGCGATGAATCTGGTGCTGCTGGTGGCGTTTATGTCGCTGCTCGGTGCAACCCTGACTCTGCCGGGTATCGCCGGTATCGTGTTAACGGTTGGTATGGCGGTGGATGCCAATGTGCTGATCTTTTCGCGGATCCGTGAGGAGTTAGCGGCGGGCGCATCGATTCAGGGTTCTATCAGTGCCGGTTATGATCGTGCGTTTGTCTCGATTCTGGATGCCAATATCACGACATTAATTGTCGCACTGATACTGTTTCTGATTGGCTCTGGTCCGGTGCAGGGCTTTGCTGTGACGCTGTCGATTGGTATTTTGACCTCGATGTTTACTTCGATTGTGATGACCCGCGGACTGGTTAATTTGGTTGTCGGTGGTCGCAAAATCAAAACCCTGTGGATATAGGAAGAACAGCATGACTGACATAAAAGTGTACAACTTTATGGGCCTGCGCAAGGTCGCAGTGGTCTTCTCTGGACTGCTGTTGGTGGCGTCGATTTTCTCTCTGTCGACCAAAGGGTTAGTGCTGGGACTGGATTTTTCTGGCGGCACGCAGATTGAGGTCGGTTACCAGCAGCCGGCGGATGTTGCGTCGATTCGCGAGCGACTTGAAGCAGCCGGATTCGAAGGTCCGGTGGTGGTACATTACGGCTCCGAGACTGATGTGCTGATCCGTTTGCAGGGCAAACCGGAACAGGGCCTCTCGGAAAAGGTGTACGCAATCCTGGAAAACGCCAACGAGACCGTTGAGCTGCGCCGAGTGGATTTTGTTGGCCCGCAAATCGGCGAAGAGCTGCGTGAAGATGGTGGTCTTGGCATGCTTACTGCGCTAGCCGTGGTGATGCTCTATGTTGCGATGCGTTTTCAGCTCAAATTTGCCATCGGCGCAGTGTTGGCGCTGGCCCACGATGTGATTATTACCCTTGGCTTTTTCTCCATTGCCCGCCTTGAGTTTGACCTGACGGTGTTGGCGGCGATACTGGCCGTGGTCGGTTACTCACTTAACGATACCATTGTGGTATCGGACCGGATCCGGGAAAACTTCCGCAAAATTCGCAAGGCGACCTCAATTGAAGTGATTAACGAATCTCTCTCGCAGACTCTATGGCGGACCATTAACACCTCCGTGACCACCATGTTGGTGCTGTTAGCCCTGTATTTTATCGGCGGAGAGTTAATTCATAACTTCTCTGTGGCGCTGATGGTGGGTGTTGGCATTGGTACCTATTCCTCAGTTTATGTCGCTGCCACGGTAATGCTGGCACTCAATGTTGATCGCGAAGATCTGCTTGAGCCGGTCGAGGGTGAGCTGGTCGACGACCTGCCCTGATCTGATTAGATACTGCATTCGGCATACCGGCGGTGTGCCGTTTCATGTCACCTCTTTCCTCTCCAAATCGACGTATTTCGTCGCTGCCTCCTGCAGCACCCTGTGCTATGTTAATCAGAGCGTGTAATATTCCCCAGTTGGGTGAGTTTCATTCATATATGAATAATTTTATTGGGCCGTACAAGTTGGAAATCAAAAGTTGATTGGATTTTCGTTTTATGTCTAGTTGTTCGCTATCCGGTATCTCGGTCGCTCTGATAACGGCCATGCTGTTATCGAGCTGTGCTCTGGTTTCCCAGTGGATGCCTCCTGAAGAGTGCGCGGCAGTTGATGAAGTCAGCACTGAGTCCGCTGAGCCTGGTGAGTCTATCGAGGTGCAAAGCTGCCCTGAGCCTCAGGTGATTGAGCGCATAGTGACCAAAACCGTTACCGCACCACCGCCAGTGGCCGCCACAGCCGGTCAGTTGCATTTGCCGATTGTCGGTGCAGTTGAGTGGGCGCGGGTGCAGCCGGCGGATCTCTGGGTTGAGGCACGTATCGATACCGGTGCCGACACCACATCCATTCATGCCGAAGATATTCAACTAATTGAAAAAGATGGTAAACGCTATGTGCGTTTCGTTCTGATCGATGCGGTGACCGGTAGTGCCTACCAGCAGGAGCTGCGGCTGCGACGTCGGGTGCGAATCAAGCAGAGTGGCTATCCGGATGAATTGCGTTATGTGGTCAGGATGTGGGTGACACTGGGCGATATCCGTTCGCGAATTGATGTCAATCTCTCTGATCGCACCGATTTTGAATATCCTCTTTTGATTGGGCGCAATTTCCTTGTCGACAATATGATTGTCGATGTCAGTCGCCACCATACGTTGACCGTGCGACCGGAGAGCAGCAGTGATTAACTCTCGTGTGCAAATTGCCTTGATCGCCGGTGTGTTGATTGCGCTGGGTGTCGGGCTGACTCTATACAAAGCGGTGAGTCTTGATCTGCCGCTGGTGCCTGGCGAATACCGCGAAGTCTGGACTGTCGAGTCAAAGGCTAGTTTTACGCCGGGCAAGGGACCGGTCAATGTCGAGTTGAGTTTGCCGGTATCGCTGGCGGGCTGGGTTATTATCGACGAACACTTTGTCTCATCCGGGTTTGGTTTTTCCATCGTCAGAGACAGCGACAATAACAGCACGGCGCGTTGGACGCGTCAGTCGCTGGAGCGTCCCACCACGCTTTATTACAAGGCGCAAATCTATCGCGCTAATGCCGACCGCGAATTACCGGATATGGCGGTTGAGCCGCCGATCAAACCCCTGTTGGAGGCGAATCAACAGGCGGCGATGAACCGGCTTGTGGATCGGATTGCCCAGCAGTCGTCAGATAGTGAGAGCTTTACACTGTTGCTGTTACAGGAATTTCAGCGCGATGGTCAGGAGCAGGATGTCCTGTTCCTGATCGATTCGTATTCGGATGATTGGCTGACCCTGGTACTCGATGTTCTGGCCAGTGCCGATATCAGCGCTCACGAGTTGCGTGGTGTCGAGCTGGAAGACGGGCGTCGTCGGCAAACCCTGAGTTCACTGCTTGAAGTACACACGGGTGAGCGCTGGATTGTGGTTGATCCGATCCGTGTCACTGTCGGTGTGCCGGATAACTTCTATATCTGGCAGCGTGGCGACGGCGCTGTGCTCAGAGTGTCTGGTGGCCGCAATTCGAGTCTCGAGTTCGCTCTGGTGAGCAATAGTCTGCCGGCCAAGGCAGTGCTGGGTATGGAGCAGCGCTCTGAGGAGTTTGCATTGCTCGATTTCTCCATCTATAGCCTGCCTGTCGAGCAGCAGGGTATTTTTAAAGGACTATTGCTGATTCCAGTTGCCGCGTTGGTGGTGGTGATGATGCGTCTGCTGGTCGGGGTGAGAACCTCGGGCACCTTTATGCCCATTTTGATCGCGCTGGCGTTTATCCAGACCACATTGCTGGTCGGATTGATTATTTTTTTGGTGCTGCTATGCACGGGTCTGTGGATTCGCTCCTATCTCAGTCGGCTTAATTTACTGCTGGTCGCACGGGTTGCCACGGTAATTATTATGGTGATTCTGATGATGGCGGCTCTGGCGGTGGCAAGTTATAAGCTAGGTCTCGATCAGGTGCTCAAGGTGACGTTTTTCCCGACGGTTATCGTTGCCTGGACCATTGAACGCATGTCGATTCTGTGGGAGGAAGAAGGTGGCCACGAGGTGTTGATTCAGGCCAGTGGCAGTTTGGTCGTCGCGGTGCTGGCCTATATGGCAATGTCCAATCATCTGGTTGAACATCTGACCTTTAATTTTCCGGAGCTGATGTTGAGTCTGCTGGGCGTTATTTTATTGCTCGGTAAATATACCGGCTACCGATTGTCCGAGCTCTACCGATTCCGCGATTTAGCGGATCCTCAGCCTCATGAAAAAGCGCGGCCATCTGTTTCGCAAGCGTCTCGAGACCAATAGCAAAATGGCTCTATTGGTCTCGCCAAAGCGTCTGCGCGAGCTGGGGATTCTCGGTATGAACCAGCGTAATACCAGCTTTATTGGGCGCTACAATCAGCGCAGACACTACGCCTTGGCGGACAACAAACTTATGACCAAGAGCGCCGCGATCGCTCGCGGTATTGCTGTTCCGGAGCTCTACGGTACGGTGGACTATCAGTTTCAGGTAAAGAGCGTTAGTGATCTGGTTGATGGGCATGACTCGTTTGTTATCAAACCGGCGCATGGCAGCGGCGGTAAGGGCATTCTGGTGATTGTTGGGCGTGATGGTGAGCAGTTTATCAAGTCCAATGGTGCGCGAATCAATGCCAGTGCCGTGCGTCGCCACAGCTCCAATATTCTTGCCGGACTGCATAGCCTTGGCGGTCGCAATGACCGCGCTATGATAGAGGCTCTAATTGAATTTGATCCGATTCTCCAGGACTACAGTTATGAGGGAGTGCCCGATATAAGGGTGATTGTGTTCCGCGGTGTACCGGTGATGGCGATGTTGCGCTGCGCCACGCATAGTTCTGATGGCAAAGCCAATTTGCACCAGGGGGCGGTGGGTGTGGGCATTGATATCGGCAACGGCCGCAGTGTTTGTGCGGTGCAAAACAGCCGTATTGTCAGTTGCCACCCGGATACCGGGATGGGTTTCGACACACTGCAAATTCCCCACTGGCAACAGCTGTTGGAACTCGCCGCTGGTTGTGCTGAATTCTCAGGACTTGACTATCTGGGAGTGGATATTGTCCTCGATCGACTGCGCGGACCCATGTTGTTGGAGCTCAACGCAAGACCAGGTCTGGCAATCCAGATTGCCAATCAAACCGGACTGCGCCAGCGCCTGCGAGTGGCGGAGCAAATTGCTGATGGTTGCGACAGCGCTGATGAGAAAATTGCATTGGCGCGCAAGCAATTTTCCAGTGAGTCGACGGTGGCGCTATCAGATGGTTTTTAGCTTTTTAGCTTTTTAGCTTTTTAGCTTTTTAGCTGGCGATCAGAACTCGTATTCAAATAACAGTCTCAAGGTAAGATCGGGACTTTTCTCATCAAGACCAAAAATCGCAGCGCTCTCCCACTTGAGTTTCTGACGCATTCCCCAGCGCAATTCACCCATTATCACCGGACCAATCGCAAAGGTATCCTGACCTTTATAAAACTCGATGCCGGGTTCAAATAGTTGGCTGTAACGGTAGCGGCTCTGCACTGCTAATGAGGATTCGAGTTCGTCAACAATATCGTTTCCCCACTCCTGCTCGACAATAAAGTTAGCCGTATGACTCCAGTTGCCGAATTCTTTTTCTGCAATAATCCCGCTGGCGACTTCGTAGATATTTTCATCGATGGCTTTGGATACCTCGAACAACATACCCCAGTCAGCCCAGTACTCGCCCTGTTCGGTTAGCTGCCACTTCAACTCAATTTCGACAGCGCGCAGATCGAAACCGACCTCATCCGAGCGATCGCCGGTGAGATAGACTTCGGCAAACCAACGATCGTTAAGTGACCGGCCGTAGGCAAAGCGGTAGAGTTGATTGTTATCTGGTGCGATAGGTTGATGGTCTTGAATCACGGCTCTGAATTCAAGCTCCTGCTCGGTAGCCTGCACATAGGGATGGTAGACTTTGTCGATCACCATGCCGTCTGCGCTGGCGCTACTGTTGAGCAGCCCGCCGATCAAGCTGACAAATAGCATTGTTATAATTACAGGTTGCTTTGTCACTGGGCTATTTCTCCGCTGTTCTGATCAGGTTGGCGATTGGCTGTTAAGAGGTGCCTGTTAGCTGCCAGCAAGACCAGGCACGTGGCAGCAGCATAGCTAAGTACCTGTGCTGCGGTTGGTTTTGATTCATAGCCAATCAAGGCATAGAGCAACTCGCCGATTAGGCTGTTTTCGGCCAATATGGCTGAGCTATCCCAGAGTGGTGCGGACTGTTCAATCCAGTCCACCTGTGTGAGTTGCAGCACCGACTGCGAGAGCATGGTGCCGGCAAACAGGGCCAGCAGGGTAATGGTCACGGGTCCTGACCACTTTTGTGGCAGACCGGCGAGGCTGTAAAACAGCAGGATGCCTGTGCTGGCACCGATGCCAAAGCCGATAATGCTGCCGATAAATACTTTTTGAATATGCTCACTATTGCCCAGGAAACCGCTCAGATAAAGCATGATCTCCTGACCTTCACGAATAACCGCGAGCATAATAATAACCGTGCAGAATTGTCCGAAGCGATTTCTGGCCTGTTGCGTGCTGTGTGGCAGCTGCTTCATTCCCGCGATCAACCAGACCGTTACCACGATCAGCAGACAGATCAGTGATTGCATCACCGCGTTCAATACTTCCTGTCCAGCGTAGTCAAACCAACTCGAGATGCTGCCCATATTTACGGCTGTCACAAAGGCGATCACTGTTCCCAGCCCCAGTCCCCGCCACAACCAGCCATGGCTATTGTGCATTCGCGCGTTGATTGCCAGCAGCACGCCAATAAGCAGTGCGGCTTCGAGGGTTTCCTGCAGTATCAAAATAACGGAGTTCAATAACATAATCAGTTTGCCGGTTACTTAACCAAAATTTTTCCCTGAGCGGTCTTGGGATAAAACTCTCCAAAGAACGGGTAGGTGCCTGGTTGCAAAGGTCCGATAAAAATAACGGCGCGACTATTGCCGGTAATCACCTTTTCGCGGTTGAGTTCATAGCTTTCAAACTCCTCCGGTGTTGGATCGAGATTGTGGATCAGCAGTTTTACTTTGGTGTTGGCCGGTATGGTGAACTCTGCGGGAAAAAACAGATGATCTTTAATGTCGATTTCGACCACCGGCGTTGATGCTTGTGTTGCACTTGTCGCGAGGGTGCTGACCAATATAGCGATGACCATACCCAGCGCTGCTGACAAGACCTGTTTCAGTTTAGAAAATATCATAGTTGTTCCAATTGGGAGGGACTTGGCGCGTGAAAACGCAAGGTAAAAGCACAACCGCTCGAAAACACTGATGGTCCGACGTCGACTGTGGCATGGTAGAGTTCGGCAACCCGCTTGACGATAGCCAGGCCGAGGCCGCAGCCTGGCTCACCCGACTGATGGCGATCTCCGCCGACGCGATAGAAGCGCTGGAAGATTCGTTGAGTTTGGTCTTCGGCAATGCCTGGTCCGGAATCTTCAACTCGCAGCAGAATAGCGTTACCCTCGCGACTGACACTGACTAAAATCTGCCCGCCTTCGGGGGTGTATTTATTGGCATTGCTAAGTAGGTTGTGAATAAGTGTCTCGAGGGAAAAGCGTTCGCCGAGAATAATCTGGCCGTCGCCCTGTAATTCAATGGTCTGGTCTTTGCGCTCAAAGCTGCTGTATTCCTCAGCGATAATGTCTTGCGCCACAGCGGTCAGATCGAGCGGGGAAAACTGTGCATTGTAGTGATCCGGAGAACTCCGATAGAGAGCCAGGATTTGCTCCACTACGTGTTCCAGCTGGTTGGCTGTTTGGGTGATTTGATTAACGCTGCTATCCTGGCTGGCCAGTTCTTGCGCCATATTGTGCAGCTGAATTTTCAGGCTACTGATTGGCGTGCGCAGCTCATGGGCGGCGTCGGAGGCAAATTGCTTCTCACGCTGCAGTGAGGACTCAAGGCGCTGTAACAGTCCATTGGTTGAGGTGATAATCTGAGCGAGTTCCTGCTTGGGCAGAACCGTCGACAGGGGTCGCAAATCATCTGCCTGTTTGCCGCTCAGCTCTTTGGCTAGATTGCGCAGCGGCCGCATTCCTCCGCTGACAATTAACCAGATTAACAGCCCCAATACAGGCAGTCCGATCAGGGTTGGCAGCAGCGACTTGGTCACGACATTTTCCGCCAGACTAAAGCGAATATCACTGCGCTCCGCGAGCATGATCCAGTTGTTGTCGCTGAAGTAAGAAATGGTGCGCCAGCGGTAACCGGCAAAGTTGTGGTAGCCAAATCCGGGTTGTTGCAAAGCGATAGGGTCTGTTGGTGCATTGGCCGATCGCGCCATCAGCTTTTTGTCGTGCCAGACCTGAAAGGCGAGCTTATCATTCAATTTGATTGACGTATCTGGATTTGCGCTATGGACATTCGCCATTAATTTCGCTGTGACCTGCAGCTGGCTGTCAAAGAGCTGTTCTGCCTGCAGCATGCTCGATTGGTAGCCACGCAGTGCCGAAACAAACACAAACAGGGTTACTAGTGCCAGAATGGTGGTGACCAAAAACAGGCGAATCGAATTCATTGCTGATTAACTCTGTAGCCGACACCGCGAACGGTTTTAATAAAGTCACTGCCGAGTTTTTTGCGCAGGTTGTGAATGTGTACTTCGAGTGCATTGCTGGCGACCTCTTCGCCCCAGCTGTAGAGTCTGGTTTCCAGAGTGTTGCGGGTCTGCACACGGCCGACATTTTCCATCAGGCTGCGCAGCAGCATAAATTCCCGGCGCGAGAGCTCCAGCTCGTTGTCACCTAAAACGACACTGTTGTTGCTGGTATCGAGTTTAACCTCGCCGACAATAATTTGGGTGGCTTTGGCCGTGCCGAGGCGTCGCTCGAGAACACGCAGTCTGGCCAAGAGTTCGGGAATTTCAAACGGCTTGGCCAGATAGTCATCGGCGCCGCTATCGAGACCAATAATTTTTTGCTCGATATGCGAGCGCGCAGTAAGTACCAAAATCTGCAGCGCGGGGTGTTGGCTGCGTGCCTGCTTGAGGACATCGATGCCATCCATATCTGGCAAGCCCAAATCGAGAATGGCGATATCCGGTGTTTCAGCGCGAATAACATGCAGCGCATCACGCCCCGAGCTAACGCTGTTGACAGCGTAGTTCTGCCGTCTCAGTGCAGTGCACAATCCCTCGGCCAGAGCTTGATCGTCTTCAACTACCAGAATCTGCATGGTTACCCGCTGTTTCGTTACTGGCTATTTCGAATTTTGGTACTTGTTGCGCCCGCGCGACTTATTTTGCGTCGAGGGCTGCAAGTGCCTCACTAATCTCTTTTTGTCGTCCGGCATCAGCCAGGGGACGATCTGCGCGAGGAGCCGCACGTTGTGCCTTGAGGAAGAAGTTTCGAGCTTCTTCGTCGCGGCCCTGGGACTGCATAAAACTGGCATAAAAATAGTTACTGTCGATGCCGTCCGGATTAAGAGTAAGGGCTTTGGTCAAAAGCGCTTGCGCCTTCTTGTCACTGCCAAAAGCAATTGGCCAGCCCGGCACATTAAAATAGAGCGTTCCGAGGCTGGTATAAGCTGAGCCAGACATTGCTTCAGGCTCTAATTCCAGAGCTTTCTCCAAATCCGCCTTAGCGGCCTTGGCAAATTTGAGTGCGCCCAGCCCACCTTTGGCACCAGCATAAGTGGACTCAATAATACCACGCCAAATATAGGCTGGTGCTGCTTGCGGGTTGGCGTCAACTAACGCCGTGGCACGCTCGAGTAACACCGCAAATTCCTCGAGCTGCTGGTCTCCCTGACTCTGATAGTTTACTTCTGCCCAGCCTTTTTGCAATTGCGCAATACTCGACAACAGGGCTGTGTCGATCGCTGACTCCGACAGCGCCGCGCTGCTTAACGTGAGCGCGAAGATGGTAGCAAAAATAGCGTAGTTTAGTTTTCTCATTTGCATTGTTTTACCCTCGTGATGAGTTGGATGTGCTGTGTTGCTTGATAATCGGAAGACTTTTAATCAATGCGCCGCTGACGACATTGGGGAAAAGCCCATTTACTTTGACAAAGAGTTTTTCTGGCCAGCCCATAAACCGACGTGGCTTTTGACTTTTTAATAACCCAACGAGGTCGGTTGCTACTTGTTCCGGGCTATCCATGCTGTTGCCCAGAGCTTTGTTCAGGGCCACAACTGCTGGGGAGTTAAATTCAGTATCTGTTGCACGAGGTGCCAGATAGCCGACGCGTATGGAGGTGTCGGCAAGCTCGCGCTGCAATGCTTCGGTGAAGCCGCGCAACCCGTGCTTGCTCGCACAATAGGCGGTGAAGCCGGGGTGGCCAATACTGCCAAAAATTGAGCCGACGTTGATAATAGCCGCTTCGGGGCGGCGTTTAAGTAGCGGAATAATTTGTTGGCAAAGCAACATCGGTGACAGCAGATTTGTGTTGATCATTGATTCAATTGCGCTTTGCTGCTGTTCTTCGAACAGAGCAAAATCCATTACGCCGGCACAGTTGATAACAATATCCACGGCCTGCGCTTCACAGTGGGCAGTGATCATGTCGCGACCCTCAGCACTATTGATATCTGCGGCCAAGGCATAATGTGGTGCGTCCAGTGACTCGCCCACAGCTGTCAACGCGGTCAGGTTGCGTCCCACGAGAGAGAGTGTGGCGCCCGCTGCGCTGAGCTGGGTGGCGATGGCGCGACCAATACCGCCGGCGGCGCCGGTCAGAAGAATCTGTCGATTGTTAAGTTGCATAGGATTATCTCTCTCAGGCTGCCAGCATCATTGCTGGCTGAGCCGTCAATGAGCGGAAAATATTGCCATACAGGGTATAAAACACCTTGGCGGAATGAATGATCTGGGACTGCTCTGCGGGATTGTCTATCTTATTCATCAGGTTTTTAAAAAACTCCACATGCTCCTGATCGAGAGAGCCGTGGGAATAGAGATATGAAAAAGCCTTTTTCGGTAGCGACAGACTTTCGCGTATTTTGTCGGCTGCGCTGTCTGCAATACTAATGCTGGTGCCTTCGAGCACATGTACCATTCCAAAAAAGCCCAGTGGATTGATGCGCTGCACGGTGTCGTAGGCGTAGCTGACCATCAGTTCGGTGGCCATGTTGGGACGGCTGTTGCGCACCGCCTCCTTGTCGCCACCGCAGGCGGCGATATCATTGAGAATCCACTCCTGATGGCCGAGCTCCTCTTCGATATACTCGGCAACCGCATTGCGCAGCCATTCTTTGTCTTCACTGAGGCGACTACCGGTGGCCATCAAAAGCGGCACTGTGTGTTTGACATGGTGGTAGGCCTGAGTCAAAAAAGCGACGTACTGATCAAGGCTGACTTCGCCCTTCAGTGCGCTGTCAATAATCGGTGCTGAGAACAGTGAGGCGCGCTCGGTGGCGGTGGCATTTTGTAATTGGTCAAAGAAGTTCATTTTTAGATTTCCTGTTTAGATTCCCAGTTGAGAGTTCGAGTGAAGAGTTCGAGTGAAGAGTTCGAGTGAAGAGTTCTCGTTTAGAGCTCTTGTCCAGAGTTAATGAAGAACCGCTTGGTTAAAGGGTTTTACACCTTGCCGATAGAGGCTATCGATCGCCTCCTGATAATGGGTTGCGATGGCCGCGCGCACCGGGCGGCCATTATCGGTGACCAGCCCCGGCTCGCTGTGCAGGGGTTGTGGCAGACGGTGCCAGTTCTTGACCTGTGCATAGTCGGGCAGGCCGGCGTTGACCTTGTCGATAATCTGCTGCATAGCCACATCGCTGAGCTGCGGATCGCGGGGGTGCAGCAGTGCCACGCAGTGAGGCTGGTCGTCACCATAGATCACCGCATCGGCAATCAGGGTGTTGGCGACCAGTTCACTTTCAACCCACTCGGGATTGATATTGCGCCCGAAGCTGGAGATCAGCATATTTTTGCTACGCCCGCTGATGGTCAAAAATCCGTTGCTATCGAGACTGCCGATATCCCCGGTTTGAATAGTCTTCTGCCCCCAGCTTTGCGGCTGTCCGGCATAGCCGAGCATGGCATTGCCCGAAACACTAATCTCGCCATCTTCAATTGAGACTGTCAGATGGGGAAGAGGTTTGCCGCTGCTGCTGGCTGCACTCTCTGCTCGGGTATTAAGGCTGACTACCGATGCGCATTCGGAAAGGCCGTAGCCCTCGTAGGCCGGGATGCCATACTGCTGTGCTTCGCTTAACAGCTGTTCGGAGACCCGACCACCGCCGACTGCGACAAATGTCAGTGATTGCGGCGGCACCCAGCCCTGTTTGGCTGCGGCAATAATGGCGACCAACAGCTGTGGCGTCAGAATCATGCTCTGTGGTTGATAGCGGCTGATGGTCTGACAAAACTGTTGAGTGTTAAGCGACGAGCTGCCTTGAAAACCAATCTCGCCGAGGGTGGGAATAATCACTTCACCGCCGCACAACAGCGGGGTGTAGAGGCCGGCAATATTTTCCAATAAGGTGCTCAGAGGCAGCAGGCAAAGATGTCGCGGGCGATCAATGGCCACGGCATCGGCCAGTGCAGAGGCCTGCAGCAGTTGTTGCTCCGCGCTCAGACAGACGCCTTTAGGCTGGCCGGTTGAGCCAGAGGTAAAGGTAATTTTCTGAGTGCTTGCTGGCAGTGCGGCACCGGGCACAGCGCAGTTTAGTTGCAGCAGCTGGTAGCGGCCGTCGAGAATAGGGCGCTGCCCCTGTAATTTAGTGCCGGGGATACAGTTAAAGGGTTGGCTTGACTGACAGATAACCGTATCGACAGCGAGAGTGATGCAGACGTGGTCGATCTGACTCTGAGAAAAAAAGGTTGGGATCGGCACCAGGCAGATATTGGCCTGTTGGCAGGCCAGATCTGCGGTGACCCAGTCGCAGCTGTTGTCACCGAACAGCGCAACCATTTTGCTGTCAATGGCTTGCAGGCTATTGGCGAGTTCCCGACAGTCTGTGATCAATTGATCTGCTGTCAGACATCGCTGACTGTCGCGCAGCAGCACCTGATTACCGGTGTGCTGGGTTGATCGCTGTGCGATAACCGCGAGCAGATTATCCATTGCAATGCGCTCGGTTAATGTTGCCAGCGTCATCTTTATTAGCGTTCAGTGCAGTGATGTCACGGTTCACACTCAAGGCCAAACTATTGATGGTGGCTTGATAGCTCTGAAACGCTGCGCTGAATATTTTACTGTTATCCATCGCCAGTTTGCCCTGGGGAATATTGGCGCAAAATACATGTGGGTTGCCTTGGTAGTAGGAGCCCCAATCCGATTGATTATCCGTGGTCAGCTGTTCAGGGTCGGCATCACCGAGATTGTGCAGTTCGATACCCAGACGTTGCAGTGACCGGGCGACCTGATTGTTGCCGGTAAATACGATCCATTGAAACTGTGTCTGGTAGAGCAGGCCGGTAAGCAGTAAAAACAGCAGTTGACTGCTGCCGCGTCGAGTGGCGGCGAGGTTGCCGATTTCGACGATCTGCTGCCGTTCAACGGATGTGTCGAGTAAATCGGTAATACGCTGTTCAACTGGCTGTGCAAGGTACTGCTCAAGAAATAGTGGCTCTGCAGTGGCGGGGCGCATACCCGCTGTGGCACTGATCTCATCGAAGCAGTTCATGGTTAACAGAAACGGCATAAAGTTACTGATTTTGGCGCTGTAAACCGCGTGGAACTGTTTGGCGATATAGTTCTCGACCTTATCCCTGTCGGGAGAGGTTGCTCTGAATAGCTGAAATTCCGGCGCGGAGGTCAGTGAGCGCCCGAGCCAGCGCAGTGGCGATGTCAGCCTGTTTGCGCTTGGCGCCTCGATTGAGTGCTGTTGTGGGAATGCGGTTGCATCGGTCATGGCACAGTTTCCTTTTACTCTATAGGGCTAGAGTATTGCGCGAACATTAAGATAGTCTTAATGGAATCGATTTAAGCGAGAAAATGTGCGTTAAGTCCTGTTTTGGCGATCAGGATGCGATGACGAGACCGTTCTAGAGCAGATGTGTGAGGGGTAATTCGGTTTTATACAGAATCGGTTTCAGTGAAAAGCTGCTCTTGATGTGATCGACACCCTCAACCTGAGTCAGTTTGTCGAGAAATGCCTGATAGGCAAATAGATCCGGTGTGACAACGCGAATCAAATAATCAAAATCCCCGGTCATCAGATAGCACTCCATTACCTCTGACCAGTCGAGAACCTGTTGAGCAAAGCGATCGAGATCGGCTTTGACCTGATGGTGCATGCTCACCTGAACAAATACGGTGACTGGGAGCCCGGCTTTGTGCTGATCGATCAGTGTTACCCGGCGCGAGATATAACCGAGACCCTCAAGATTTTTGACTCGCCTGGAGCAGGGAGAGGGCGACAAAAACACCCGTTCGGCCAGTTCCAGATTGGAAATGCTGGCATCAGATTGCAGGATGTCGAGAATTTTCCAGTCGATATTATCCAGTTTGTAGTCAGCCATAATAACTCTGCTTGGTTGTCGTGTAGTGAGTGTCAGTCACTGCAGCGGTGATCTTGAGATCATGCCATATTTAGATCAATTGATAGTGTGTTTGATTAGTTTAGGTAATTATTCGCAATAAATCGCCAAATTAGTGACTTCTTAAGCAATAAAAGTTCGTAACCGCAATTATTAGACAGCTTCTTTGGCAGGATTCTCTAGGGATCCTCGTGCTAGCTTTATAGCTACTACAAACCGTTAAAGCTGGTGGGATATGGCAGGCAAGAGCGAAACAAATCTGTTTATCGAGGGGCCGTTGTCCCCGATTCCAACTCTGTCGATACTGCGGGCCGATGGCAGTCTAAGGGACGCTGTCCAGGCACCATCAATCGAGCCGCAGCTGGCGGAAAAAATCTATGCCGATATGGTCTACACCAGGGTGCTCGACGAACGTATGGTTAGTGCCCAGCGACAGGGTCGGCTGAGTTTTTATGTGACCTGTAGCGGTGAAGAGGCGTCGATTGCCGGCACCATTGCCGCGTTTCAACCCATCGATATGGTCATGAGCCAATACCGCGAGCAGCTGGCTCTACGCTTTCGTGGTTTCAGCACCGAACAGTTTATGAACCAGCTGTTCAGTAATGTTGATGATCTCGGCAAGGGTCGTCAGATGCCGGTGCACTATGGTAGTCGCGAACTCAACTTTATGACCATCAGCTCGCCCCTGGCGACTCAGATTCCTCAAGCGGCGGGTTATGCCTACGGCCAAAAATTGGAGGGTAAAAATGCCTGCACGCTTTGTTATTTCGGCGAGGGTGCGGCCTCGGAAGGTGACTTTCATGCCGGCTTGAATATGGCTGCGGTATTGGACTGTCCGGTGGTATTTGTCGCGCGCAACAATGGGTATGCGATCTCCACGCCTGCGGCGCAGCAATATGCCGGCGATGGCATTGCCGCGCGCGGGGTGGGTTATGGCATCAAAAGCATCCGGGTCGATGGCAACGATATTCTGGCGGTCTACAGTGCCGCTGTCGCTGCGCGCAAAATCGCAGTTGAAGAACAGCGGCCGGTACTGATTGAAACCATGAGTTATCGCCTCGGGGCGCACTCTACCTCGGATGATCCCAGCGGTTACCGTAGTCATGATGAAGAACAACAGTGGCGTGAGAAAGACCCAATCAGCCGCATGAAAAACTGGCTGTTAAAGCAGGGTTGGTGGGATGAAGCGCGGGATGCAGCGCTCTATCAAGGCTATCGCCAAGAGATTTTGGAGCAACTCAAGCTGGCAGAAAAGCGCCCGAAACCGGCGCTTGGCGAACTCATTACCGATGTCTATCACACGCCGCCGGCACAGTTGCGCGAGCAGCTGGATTCCCTGCAGGCCCATATTGATCTCTATCCCGATAGTTATCCGGCGCTTTATCAGTCAGGGGGTGAAAAATGAATACGAGCAGTTCTGCCGATAGCGATATGACCGTCACTGAGCATTTAAATCTGCTGCAGGCGGTCAACCGTGCGCTGGATATCGCCATGACAACAGACCCCAAAGTCGTGTGCCTGGGGGAAGATATTGGTGAATTTGGTGGCGTCTTTCGCGCCACCAGTCAGCTGCAGGAGAAACACGGCAGCCAACGCTGCTTTAACACGCCACTCACGGAGCAGGGCATTGTTGGCTTTGCCATAGGCCTGGCGGCTCAGGGCTCAGTGGCGGTCGCCGAAGTTCAGTTTGCCGACTACATCTTTCCGGCATTTGATCAGATCGTTAACGAAGCAGCGAAATTTCGCTATCGCAGCGGCAATCAATTTAACTGCGGTGGCTTGACGATTCGCGCACCCTACGGAGGTGGTATTGATGGTGGGCTCTATCACTCGCAATCTCCTGAAGCCTATTTTTGTCATACCCCAGGGCTCAAGGTTGTTATTCCCAGCAATCCTTATCAGGCCAAGGGGCTGTTGCTTGCTTCGATCCGTGATCCGGATCCGGTGATCTTTTTTGAGCCCAAGGCAATCTATCGCGCCTCCACCGGGGATGTGCCGACAGTGGACTATCAGTTGCCATTGGGCGTTGCTGAAGTGGTGCAGGTGGGCACGGATATTACGTTGCTTGGCTGGGGTGCCCAGATGGTTCAGCTTAATAAGGCTGCAGCGCTGGCAGCGGCTGAAGGAATCTCTTGTGAGGTTATCGATCTGCGCACCTTGTTACCCTGGGATCGCGACACTGTCGCGGCCTCACTGCGTAAAACCGGTCGTCTGCTGATCAGTCACGAGGCACCGCTGACCGGTGGCTTTGCCGGTGAGATTGCCGCGACGCTTCAGGAGCAGTGTTTTCTCAACCTGGAGGCGCCGATCTTGCGGGTGACCGGAGTGGATACTCCATTTCCGCTGGTCCTAGAGAAACATTATTTACCTGATCAGTTAAAAATTTTTGAAGCGATCAAAGCTGCCATTAATTATTAAAAAGTATTTATTAAAAAGTAATTATTAAAGTGTAACTATTAACTCGCAATTATTGAGCAAGAGTTTTTCGGGACAGTAGCGGCAACCAGGAGTAGAGCATGAAAAAAGAATTTATTCTGCCGGATATTGGCGAAGGCATTGTCGAGTGCGAAGTCATTGAGTGGAAGGTGCGCGAGGGCGACCTTATTGAGGAAGATCAGATTGTTGTCGATGTCAGCACCGACAAGGCGATTGTTGAGATTCCCTCAATGTATAACGGCCGTGTTACCAGCCTGCACTATGCCGAAGGCGATATTGCCAAGGTGCACTCGCCCCTTTTTACACTGGAGATTGATGCCGAGTCCGATAACCTTGAGTCGGGTGCAGACGACAGCCAAGCTCGACCGTTGCCAACGCCGCCGCAAACCCAGCTTGATCAGAGTGCCGCGGCTAATAGGGGGTCACCGACTAATATGGGGTCACCGGCTAATAAGGGTCAAGTAGCTGATCAGTTATCAGGGACCTCAAGCACCAAGGTGCTGACCACACCGGCGGTGCGCAAAATGGCTCGAGAACATCAACTCGATTTGGCGACCATTTCAGGTACGGGAAAACAGGGCCGGGTGTTAAAGGAAGATGTGCTGAATTTTCTCGCCGCCGATCAGTCGGACAGGCAAGGGTTAGTCGCAGGCGTTTCAGCGATTGGGGATCGGGTTGAGGTGATAAAAGGCGTGCGCAAAATTATGGCCGAGCGCATGGCCGAGTCGGTGGCGACGATCCCGCACTTTACCTTTGTTGACGAGTTGGATGTCACCGAGCTGGTGGCCCTGCGTCGCTCATTGAATGAACGGCATGGCGACGAGACATTTAAAATTACCTTGATGCCGCTGTTTATCAAGGCGCTGTCCTTGGCACTCAAGCAGTTTCCAATCATGAATAGCCGTGCCAATGAGGAATTCACTGAGCTGACTTATCTCGCCAATCACAATATTGGTATGGCAGTAGACGGTGCCAGTGGTCTGCTGGTGCCAAATATTAAATCCGTTGAGCAGCGCAGCGTTCTCGATATTGCCACGCGGGTGATGCAGCTCACTGAGGCGGCGCGAAGCGGCAAAATTGATCCCGCCGAGCTGAAGGGTGGAACCATTACTATTTCAAATATCGGTGCCATCGGCGGTACAGTTGCGACGCCGATTATCAATAAACCTGAAGTGGCGATTGTGGCGCTGGGCAAAATTCAGTCGCTGCCGCGATTTAATCAGCAGGCTGAGGTTGTCGCGCGTCAGATTATGACAGTCAGCTGGTCGGGCGATCATCGGATTATCGATGGCGGTACTATTGCGCGTTTCAATAACTGCTGGAAAGGGTATCTCGAACAGCCATCCACCATGCTTGCGGAGATGATCTAGACTACTCTGATCAGACCACTGAGAATGAGAAAACAGCGCGGCATGAATTGACTGTGCACGGGCCGACTGGAGAGGGGGCAAGTGAGTAGTGGGTCTCTATGAGAGCAAAAATCTACAGCATTTTTATATCAATGAAGAACAGTCTTTTTATCTGCTTAGCCACAAAGATGCGCGCAAGTTAAAAGACTGGTTGCGGCTCTGTGAGTCGCAATTAATTCGTCTTGGTTATCGCAATATCGAGTTAATTGGCAATGGCGCGTATGGCTTTGTCTTTGCCGGTACCAGTGCGGCCAGCAGCGAATCAAACCCTAGTCAGTACGTATTCAAATTTTCTCGGATTACTCTGCCCCAACACATTAAGGATCGTCTCGAAGAAGAGGGCTTTATGCTCAGTCAGGTTGAGCACAAAGGCATCCCCAGATATATCGCTTTTCAGCATTTGCGTGGCCAGTCAATTTTGATGATGTCGCGAGCGCCGGGTATCACACTGCAGGAATATGCTCGTCGTGTGGGCCGCCTTGAACCGAGACTGATTTTAAAAATCGCCGCGCAAATGACGGATATTCTGCTGCGTCTGCGCAACAACCGCGGCACCGCGATCATCGTTCACGGTGACATCAAACCTTCGAATATTATGTTTGATAGTGATAGCGAAACAGTCTCGCTCATCGATTGGGGCGCGGCGGTGGTGGCGCAGTATGATGCTCAGGGGCAGCGCGCCGACAGTGTGGGTCTGGACGCCATGAACGCCGGGGTGCAACAGACCAATGCCAAGCTTGGGGATATCTACTTTATTGGTGAAGAGCAGCTGCAGGGAGCGTTTTCATCACCACGCTTTGATGAGCAGGGATTGGCCGGCACGCTCTATGCTCTGGCGTCAGGGCAGGGCAGTCGTTTTGGTAAAGATGTGATTACACCGCAATCATTGGATCTGCCGATTGAATTTGCCCGCACAGTGGCGGCTATGCTGGATAACGATGCGACAGTGCGGCGCCGTGCAGGTGACTACTTGTTTGCCAATATGCGCTATATGAAGCATATTGTGACGCGCCCACGAGTGCCGGTCAGGCAGGAAAAGGCTCTGATCCCCTTGGCGGTAGTCACATCCGATAAACAACTGGAAACCGTGGTCTACAGCTCGCGCAAGGGATTTTTGCGGCAGGAAATTGGTGCCGAGGCATTTCTGGCGCAGCCGAATTACCTGCACCATCCCCTGGTTGGTGACCTCGGCCTCTATGGTCAGTACCGCAATTACCTCTCTGGAATGGGTGATACTGAAAAAGCCTTTGTGATTGCTGTCGGCCATCTTGGCCGCTATCCGGTTGTCGGTGGTCTGGCCTTCAACTGGGACGATGGCGGTGTCTATATTGATTCCAGTCTTAATCTTTATGATGGACAGCTCGAGCCGGCGCTGATTTCGGCGATCAATAATGTTGTGCATCTGGGTCGCGCGATCAGCAAGAAGGGGGTGTTTAAAAGTTGTATGTTTGATGCTCGCAAAACCTTACATATCAGTCGTGACTATTTGGGTCAGCCATTTATTGCCAAGCCCGATCTGCAAATACCCTTTGATATTAGTGCCGCAGCGCAACGGGCCAGCGCGGCGGATCAGGGTGAGACGCGGTTGCACTCCTATTTTGAGGACGGCACTGATCCGGACGAACGCTTGCAGCTGCCTGAGTCAATTATGCAGGTATTGGCAAAGATGAATCAGATTCACCATACCGGCTGTATTATTTTTGAAGCGGTGGAACTGGATCTTAAAATACATAACTATCTGACCTTGCTGGACACCTCCCAGGAACAGGCGTTTTGTGACTGTCTCGAGGGCATCCTTGTCGCGCTCCCCGATATCGAGGGTCTCGGTGTTTCTGGGTTTATGAAGTTGCCGTATAAAAATACCAAGTTCTTTAGTTACCTTGAACGTCAGCCGCCATTTCAACACCCGATAAAATAGCATTCGACAAAATAGCAGCTAAACCTACCCCAAAGGGCGAAGATAAATAGCATAAGTTTTGATACGCTTGCGCGGTCACATAATCACCTTGGTGGAGTCTCTTGATGGGCAATAGTAAATCCTGGCAGCGCTTGAACTGGGAAGACCCGTTTCTTCTCGAACAACAGTTATCCGACGAGCAGCGTATGGTTCGCGATTCGACCCGACACTATGCTCAAGAGCACCTGCAGCCTCGTGTTCGCGAAGCATTTCAAAATGAGACCACTGATCCGAGTATCTTTCGCCAGATGGGTGAGATGGGTTTGTTGGGGCTGACCATTGAAGGCTATGGCTGTGCCGGTATGGACTACATCAGTTACGGGCTGGTGGCGAGAGAGATCGAACGCGTTGATTCCGGTTATCGTTCAATGATGAGCGTGCAGTCGTCTCTGGTGATGTATCCGATCTATGCCTATGGCAGTGAGGAGCAGCGCGAAAAATATCTACCGAAACTGGCCACTGGCGAGTTTATTGGTTGCTTTGGTTTAACCGAACCCGATTATGGCTCTGATCCCGGCGGCATGGTCACCCGTGCCCGCAGCGTGGAGGGGGGCTTTCGTTTAAGCGGCGCTAAGATGTGGATTTCTAATAGTCCGTTTGCCGATGTGTTTGTGGTTTGGGCCAAAACCGACAACGATGAGATTCGCGGTTTTATTCTCGACAAGGGCATGGCTGGCCTCAGCGCACCAAAGATCGAAGGTAAACTTTCGCTGCGCACCTCAACTACCGGTCAGATAGTAATGGAGGATGTGTTTGTCCCCGAGAGCCAGTTGCTGCCCAATGTTAAGGGCTTGAAAGGCCCGTTTGGCTGTCTTAATAATGCGCGCTATGGCATCGCCTGGGGCGCCATGGGTGCCGCGGAAGCCTGCTGGCATACGGCGCGTTCCTACACGCTCGAACGCAAGCAGTTCGATCGACCACTGGCGGCTAATCAATTGATTCAGATTAAACTGGCAGATATGCAGACCGAGATCAGTCTTGCCCTGCAGGGTTGTCTGCGCGCTGGTCAGTTGATGAATGATAATAATATCGCCCCGGAACTGATCTCGCTGATCAAGCGCAACTCCTGTGGCAAAGCGCTGGATATCGCGCGCAAGGCGCGCGATATGCTTGGTGGCAATGGTATCTCTAGCGAGTATCCGGTGATGCGCCATATGATGAACCTGGAGACAGTTAACACCTACGAGGGCACCCATGATATTCATGGTTTAACCTTGGGTCGGGCACAGACTGGGATTGCTGCCTTCTGATTCAAGCGTCTTGAGCGATATTAAAAAATATAATTATAAAATCAGGGTGGATTCTATGAGGGGAAAAAGAGCGTTACAGATCAGCAGGGTGGCACTGTTCCTGCAGGTGATTTTTGTCGCGGCGTTTTTCATTGTCACACTGCTAAATAGCAGTTTGTTTGATAAGTCAGTCAGCTATGACCTGGTGATTGCCAACGGCCGCGTGATTGACCCTGAAACCGCGCTCGATGCGCAGCGCAATATTGGCATCCGCGATGGCACCATTGTCGAGATCTCCGAACAGCCGCTAACCGGCACTGCCGCCATTGATGCCGCTGGCCAGGTGGTTGCACCCGGGTTTATCGATATACACAGCCACACGCCAACTCTGCTGGGTCAGCATTTCAATCTCCTCGATGGCATCACCACGCAGTTGGATCTGGAGGCTGGGTCTTTCCCGATCAGTTTCTATGGCGAACATTTTCGCGATGGTGCGCAGATTAATTATGGTTCTTCAGTTGGCCACTTCGCGGTGCGGATCAAGGTAATTGAAGGCATTGACCAACCCTATATCTTTGCGGGCAAACAGACCGTGGTGATGGGCAGCGCGGCCTGGATGCAACCGGCCACAGCTGAGCAAATTGAGCAGATGCGAGTGCTGATCAATCAGGGTATCGACCAGGGCGGTCTCGGTATTGGTGTGCTGCTGGACTATATGACCGAAGCGGTTTCCGATGCTGAACTGCGTATGTTATTTGAGGTGGCGGCAGCGCGAGAGGTGCCGATCCATGTACATGTGCGTCGCGGTTACACCGGCGATCCTGCGGGGCTTGTCGAGGTGATTGAACTGGCCAAGTCCACCGGGGCACCGCTGTTTGTCTGTCATATCACCCACAACGCCATGGGTCGCATCGGCGACTGGCTGGCGATGATTGATCAGGCCAATCGGGAGGGCGCCAATATCACTACCGAGACACTCTCTTATGCCGCGGGTGGCACCAGCATCGCCGCGGATGTGTTCCGGCGTCGCGACTGGCAGGCGATTTTTGATATCAGTTATGAGGATGTGCAGTGGGTGGCTACAGGGGAATGGCTGACGAAAGAGAGCTGGGAGAAGTATGCCAAAGAGGAGCCCGCAGGCGCGGTTAACCATCACTATGTGAAAGAATCGTGGATGGAAACGGCGCTGAAGTGGCCTCGAATGATGGTCTCGACCGATGCGATACCCGCGGTTGATACACGTATTGCGACCAACCCCAATGTGGCGGGAACCTTTGCCCGGGTACTTGGACACTATGTGCGTGACAGGCAGCTGTTTGGCCTCAGTGAGGCGCTGGCAAAGATGAGCCTCTATCAGGCGCAGTGGATGGAGCAGGCCTCGCCGGTATTTAAACGCAAAGGTCGGCTACAGATTGGCGCCGATGCAGATATTGTGATTTTTGATGCCACTACCGTTGCAGCCAATGCCGACTATGGCGATCCCTACCAGCCATCAAGTGGCATTCAGCATGTGCTGGTTGCCGGGCAGCATGTGGTGAAGGATGGGATCCGTATCGAAGGGATTAGCCCAGGCAAAAAAATATTGGGCAATCTGACCTCATCAGCCGACTAATCTGATAAGTCGGCTGGTGCTTATCGGTCTTTCAGTACTTCACGCGCAGCATTGCGACCGGGCAGACCGGTGACACCGCCACCGGGATGGGCGCCCGCGCCACACATATAAAGACCTTTAAGTGGACCGCGGTAATCTCCGTGGTTCATCACCGGGCGCGCTGCCCACATCTGATCCAAAGTCATCACACCATGCATGATATCGCCGCCCACCAGGCCGAGTTTTTCTTCCAGATCCAGCGGTGAAAGAATCATCTGGCCGACAATGGCGTCTCTGAAGTTGGGCGCAAACTCTGTGACCGTATCGATGATAGTTTGTGCGGCGGCCTCACGGCAGTCATGCCAGGATTGGCCATCCGCCAATTGCGGTGCGAACTGCTGACAGAAAAGAGACGCCACATGTTGTCCGGGTGGTGCCAGACTGTTATCCAGCGTTGACGGTATTAACATCTCGACAATTGGTCGCTTAGACCAGCCGTGGAGTTTGGCATCCAGATAGGCGCGATCCATATAATCGAGACTGGGTGCGATCACGATGCCGCACTGATGATGTTCCGCTTGGTCTTTGCCGGGCAATGCGGTGAAGTCAGGAAGTTCTGAGAGCGCAACATTCATCCGGAACGTGCCAGAACCACATTTGTAGCCATCCATGCGGCGCTTAAATTCCGGCTCCAGTTCTGACTCGGCAATCATGCTGCCGTAGAGTAGTTTGGGGTTGACGTTTGAGATCACTCGCTTGGCGTAAATCTTTTCGCCGTTCTCAAGTATTACACCGGTCGTGCTGCCATTGTCGACAAGCACTTCGGCGACCGGTGCATCGGTGACAATTTCAACTCCCTCTGCTTCACAGGCTTGGCGCATAGCCTGAGTGATGGCACCCATGCCACCAACTGCATGGCCCCATGCGCCTTTCTCACCGTTGACCTCACCAAATACATGATGCAGCAGCACATAGGCTGATCCGGGGGTGTCGGGACTGGCATAGTTGCCAACAATTGCATCGAAGCCAAAGATGGCTTTAACCGGCTCGCTTTCAAACCAGCCATCGAGAAACGAGCGCGCACTCTTGGTAAACAGATCGAGAAGATCCTGGTGCAGTTGGTTGCTGCTGCGGGCCACCGGCCAAAGTTGCAGGGCAGTCTGCAGTGCCGCACGAATACCGCGTTTGGGATTGGGTGGTGTCTTGGTGGAGAGGTCGCGCAACACGTCTGCTACCGCCTCGATGCGGTCATAGTACTCCGGCAGACGTTCGGCATCTCGCGGAGAGAACTTCCTGAATTCCTCCTGTGTGCGTGCCAGACCACCACCGAGTTTTAAATAGCGGCCATCATCAAGGGGCATAAAGTTGGCAATGGGGCGCTTGAGAATCTCCAGGCCATGCTCGGCCAGACGCATTTCTTTAATGACCTCGGGATTGAGCAGGCTGACAGTGTAGCTAGCAACAGAGTTTCTAAATCCAGGATGGAATTCTTCCGTGACAGCGGCGCCACCGACTATTCCCCTGCGCTCGAAAATTTTGACGCGCATCCCTGTGCGCGCGAGGTAGTAGGCGCAGACCAGGCCATTGTGGCCACCGCCGATAATCACGGCATCGAGAGTTTTGTTGCCTGACATGCTGGGAATCTCCGGAAAAGAATGAGCGCTGGTGATGAGTATTTTGCGCAGTATTTTTAATGACTGCCATCATAAACAACAGTGTATCCTTTGGCCAAGCTGTCTTTATAGAGTCTGTCTTTGGCTCGGGAGTCTTGCTTTAATGGGGCTGGTATTTCAGACTCCGTAGCCATGACCTTTAATGCAAAAAATAATAACGAGAGCAGCAACCATGTCAGACAGGATCCCGAGAGATAGCGACAACGATTACACCGAAAAAATGGCCGAGCAACGGCGTGATTTTGTCGCACAAAAAACTGCGACAACCTTAAACCATATTGGTCATTACTCTGTCGACCCGGCTCTCACGGCCGGCAATATCGAAAACTTTATCGGTGTGGCACAGGTGCCAATGGGATTGATTGGCCCGCTGCTAGTCAATGGTGAGCATGCCAATGGCGAGTTCTATGTGCCGATGGCGACCAGTGAGGGAACTTTGATTGCAAGCTATAACCGCGGCGCGCGGCTGTTGCGTGAATCCGGTGGCGTCAAAGTCACCGTGGTGGATGATGCGATGCAGCGCGCACCGGTATTTATCTTCAACGATGCCCGTGAAGCACGTGAGTTTGGCCTCTGGGTTGAGCAGAACTTTGAGCAGATTGCCGCGCAGGCGGAGACCACAACCTCGTCTGGCAAGTTGCGCAATATCGAACAGTATGCCGCCGCACGGATGCGCTATCTGCGCTTTAATTTCACCACCGGCGATGCCGCAGGACAAAATATGGTTGGCAAGGCCACCTTTGTTGCCTGTGAATGGATTATGAAAACCTATCCCGGTATCCAGCGCTATATGCTCTCCGGCGCCATGGACACCGATAAGAAACACTCGCAAATTAATACACTACACAGCCGCGGTAAGCGTGTTGTCGCCGAAGTGGTGATTCCCAATGCACTGTTGGAAAAGGTCATGGGTGTCTCCGCAGAGGTACTGTTTAAATCGCGCCAGATCACCCAGGTGGGCAGCTTTATGGCCGGCTCATCGAGTACTGGTGCCCATGCCGCCAACGGTATTGCCGCGGTCTTTATTGCCACTGGTCAGGATGCTGCTAATGTCGCCGAATCCTCTTCATCCATTGTTTATGCCGATATTAATGCCGAGGGTGACTATTATCTGTCGATCACCTTGCCTTCATTAATTGTCGCGACCTATGGTGGCGGAACAGGTTTGCCGACGCAGCAGGAGTGCTTGAATATGCTCGACTGCAATGGCGCGGGTAAGGTTAACAAGCTGGCGGAAATTATCGGCGCCACAGTGCTTGCGGGAGAGGTTTCACTGATGAGTGCCGTGGTCGCCGGTGACTGGGTTACCAGTCACGACGCGTTGGGGCGTAATCGTTAGAATGCTCTTTCTTACCACGCGCGGCTGACTTACGCTTCGCTAAAAATCTCCTCAATGGCGCAGCCAAACAGGCGCGCCATTGCAAAGGCCAGTGGCAGGCTCGGATCGAACTTGCCCTTCTCGATCGCATTAATAGTCTGCCGGGAAACACTCAGCTTGTCGGCAAGCTGCTGTTGCGTAAGGTCGTTTTCGGCGCGCAGTACTTTTAGACGATTCTTCATGCGTATCGTCTCTGGGCTACTAATAAATTCACCAGATAGCAAAGACTCATAAATATTACCAAACTACTGATTTCAGCATCGACACTGATAACATTGGTGATATCTAACAGTGAATAAGCAAGCCCGAAAATGACCGTCAACCCCAGCGTAAGCCCCATTGCTTCGAGTTGAATGCGCTGTTGCATCTCGTCCAATGAAAGCAGGTGATTAATATTGGCGCGCACCATGCCCCAGCCGGCAGCGAGGGTGACGGCAATGGCGGCAATACTAAGCAGGCTATTATTTTGCCACAGCAGGTTTGGTCCAAAGGCGGCAATAGCTTGGGTGATCAGCCAGACCAGAGTCCAAAGTGCCAATTGTTGAGTACGTTGTTTGGTTGTCATAGTGTTCTCCATCAAGGTTTGTTTACGTATAGTAATTATAACATGACATAATGACAAGTGTAATTTACATAATGTAAAGTATGTCGGTGAATCAAGCGAGAGGAAAGGAGAGGAGAGCAGGGGAGGGCAGAGGTATAGCTGACGTCGGAAACCCCTGTTGCGAGCAGAGTCTTGATGCCTTTATCGCCAAATAAAAATAGTGGATCCCTTTCTTGTGTTGACCCCCATTGTTTCTATACTCACTTGAGGTGAGTGATACATTGAAACGCCCTTCCAGTGACGGAAGAGAAGGCGAAAAGGATTTACAAGATGATTTACGCTTTGGTATTTCTATACCTTCTGGCGACTCTGACGCAGAGTAAACGGTTGGTTTTAGGTTCAGGGTTTAGCCTTTCGGTAGTCCTCTTTCCTGTTACTGCACTTGTCTTGATTGTTGTTCTGGCACTTCTTTATATTGCCCCACAAAATTCCGCTTTGCGTCGCTATTTTCCGCTGTTAGTCCTGATGACAGTTATTGCCAAAAATTCTATTGCTGCTATTAATCCGCAATTGATCGGTTTAAGTTTCGGTTTGTTTCAGCTCTGTTATTACCTGGGAAAAACCATTAACTACCGCAACGCAATACAGGAAATACTGTTTTTCCCTCAGCTGCCATGCGGGCCAGTGGTGCGGCCGGAGAATTACCAAAGAAGCAGCGGCGTGAGTGTCAAAAAGGAAGCGTTGTACCATTGCGTATTTGTGCTTGGACTTTTCTTGAAAACCTATCCTGCCTATGCCCTGGAAGTGCTTGATCGACATGAAATGGGTGTGCTTACTGGAGCGAATTTTCTCGTTTATCTCTACGCTGACTATCTCGCCTGGTCGTTAATGGGCATTGCGATTGCTGGTCTCTGTGGTTTTAAGTTGCCACTGAATTTCAAACGGCCTTTTTGGAGCCGCTCAATCGGTGAGTTTTGGTCGTGTTGGAATATCACCTTGTTTAAGTGGACCCGATCATTTGTCAAACTACCAATCAAAAATCGCAACAAACGCCAGTATTTTAATATCTTTGCATACAGTACCGTGCTGGCTATATGGCATGGGATAGCAATTAACTTCGTGTTGTTTGGGGCCTGTAACATTTTTCTTTTTCGGGTTCAGCAAGGGTTGAGAAAATACTCGATTATTCTGGCTAACGTTATTCAGGGCCTGTTTTACCTGAGTATGGGCTTGGTCTTTACGTGGCGTTGGCCTGACTCAATTTTACCCGCTGTTCAACTAAAACAATATCTCTATTTGATTGTGGCGTTATTACTGGTCGCCGCCGTCGATTGTCTCTCCCCTAGAGTCTATTTTCAGTATTTTGCCCGCTATTCAAAAGTGCTGTGTTTTTCGCTCCCCGTTGTCACCTTATTTCTGGTTTTCTTTAGGCCGGGCTATACCAGTTTCTACTATGCGAGATTCTGATGAAGTCCATTCAGGCGGTTATTATTGCAGTGGTTACGGTGGGTTTGACTTGGTTGGTTCTGAGCTTACAGCGATCTGATTACCGATCCATCGATACCGAGTACAGAGTGTTAACCGCGGTGCTGGGTAACTCGCATGAGAACAACTTGTTAATCGACGAGGTATTTAGGCCTTATTACTTAAATATTAGCGGTGCCAGTATGTTGGAGCAAAGTTATCAACTGGGCATGGCGATTGATGAATTTCCAGCGTTGAGGATAGTATTAATCGACCTTTCACCGATTGAATTTATTGAGTGCGGTATTTTCAATACTCGAGTGGGTGAAAATTTCTTTTTCGAGAGTTCAGTCCGCCACTATCCATGGAATAGTTGGCTGAATGAGCTCTCTGTATTGCTACCCTATAACCCGACACAGTTATATCGAGACAGATCGATTGCTTTTCAGCAAGGTAGAATTTCGACCATAGAAAGCGAACCCTCACAAGACTACTCGAGGGATAGTCATTTCGAAAATTGCGGCAACCAGGCGTCTGCATCCTACAGTGACCAGCTTGCCAGTCTGCAAAGGATGATAACGACCTCTATCTCGAGGGGCATTTACCCTATTGTTGTTGTGACACCGCATCACCGAATCTACCGTGCGGTTTTTGAGGGCCATAGGTCTTATAAAAAGTTAATTTCCAGGATAGTGGATGATCTCTATGTAAAACCGGGTCAATATTGTTTTGTTGATATGTACGATTTGAGTTTAGAGGACAAATTTTTTAACGATGGTGATCATATCAACCTCGCGGGCGGGCGGCAGATACAACGTTCTTTTAGCGCTGAGGTGAAAAGGTGTCTTGAGCAGGCTGGTGAAAGTGTTGGGGAAGTTCTGCAGTAGGCGGTGTTAGAGAGCGTCTTTTTAACTCAAGGCCTGAAATGTGAGCGCATCAGAAAAGAGCAAAATCAGCGCAAATTCATCAACAGTGACTAACGCAATTCAAGCTCAGCATTAATTGCCAACGCTAGCGCCCCAACTTCACCTGAGGTGCCAGGCAATCCTGGCGGCACTATATAATCATCCAGCGGTGTTTCAGGCAGCATAAAATTATTCAATAATTGGGCAAATTTGCGTCGGATAACAGGGAATAGATGACGTTGATCCATTACACCGCCACCAAGAATAATCCGCTTGGGCGAATAACTCATGACAATGTTGACACACATCAGCGCCAAATAATGGGCTTCAAGATCCCAGGCCGGATGATGTTCAGGCAATGCAGAACCACTGCAGTTCCAACGGGCATTGATCGCTGGGCCAGCGGCTAGACCAGTTAGACAGTCGCCGTGAAAAGAACAGTTACCCGCAAAAGAGTCTTGGCTTGGATCTCTCGGCAATCGTATGTGGCCTAGTTCAGAATGAACCATGCCTTTAAGTAACGCACCATTAACAAAAATGCCTGCGCCTATACCTGTACCGACAGTGACATAAACAAAGTCGGAGATATTTTGTCCTGCACCGTACAAATGTTCACCCAGCGCCGAGCCGTTAACATCAGTATCGAAGCCTACAGGGACATTAAGTTCAGACTGAAAGTAGCCCGCAACATCAGTTTTTGACCAGTGAGGTTTTGGTGTTGCCGTAATATGGCCGTAGCTCGGCGATGCCGGTTGTAGGTCAAGGGGGCCAAAACAGGCGATCCCAAGTGCAGAGAATGGGCCCAGTTCCAGACTTTGCTGAACAAACCAGTCTTTTACCTCAACCAGAGTAACGTCTGGTGTGCTCGTTGCGATCTTGGTTCGCTTGAGAATAGTTTGTGGATCAGTCCCGATGACACAGTTAAATTTAGTGCCACCGGCTTCAATGCCCGCGTAAAGTTTGCTTTTTATAGTGCTGGCCATATCTATCCTAGTAGAAAACTAACGCTGTAAAACCCGAGGGTAATTATCGGATGACTGTCGCGGTGTTAAGATCCAAATAGAATCTCTCACCGATAGTGAAGGCAGCATCAGGATTGTCAGAGCCGGTGCGCGGAGAGATGCACAGCAACCGGTCATTGGCGAAATCGGGCTCCAACACAGTCATTCCAAACAGTCCTTCGGCGCCTTTGATTGCGCTGTTATTACCTACGGCAATCTGCCAGGGGCCACGCATAGAATTAGACTTATACAGGCGGATGGTTTTATCCACTTCGCTATCGGGCTGTCCTTCATAAAAGCGATTACAACTCGAAACAATAAGGTAATAAATACCCTGAGCATCGTCGAAGTAAATTTTTGGCAATTCAGCCTGAGTGAAACTCTCGCCATCGGGTAAGCTCATTGGCGGATAGAGTTTTTCAAGGCTGTAGCCGCATTTATCATCACCTTTGGCAATTAAACCCTGAGCGATAACACCTACGCCAGGGCCAGACTTTGCTGACCAAAAGGCGTTAATACGCTGATCACTGTCGATAAACAAAAACGGATCGCGCCACGCCATGACCGGGCCACCTTCTTCGCCGTCGTTACTGCCGAGCCGATCTGCGGCATCAAGGTAGTAGCCCAGGCTGAGAATTGCCTCACGATCCCGAATCGGGCATGAGAGTGGGCTGGGTAATAATGAATCTATCTGGCTACTTGAGCTTGTACCCAGTGAAATATTCTGCAGATAACGACGTTGATCGTCTATTTCAAAAATGCCAGTAAAGCCTGCGAGTTTTTCGCCGCTGGGCAGTAGACAGACGGAACCGCTCCAAACGTTGCGCCCGTCGTGGCCATCGCTGGTCTTACCTGGCTGCTGAAAGCAGCCTTCATCCTTCCACTGGCGACCTTGGTCGAGAGAAGAAAAATGGCGTATATGGAAAGGATAATTGTCTTTTTCTGCGGGCAATAAAGCCTCACCATTGGGTTTAGTGCGGGAAATTGCCAAACAAAAGAGGTGGATGGTGCCATGTTCTTGATATGACCAGGAATCCCAGAGGTAAAGATCTGGGTGGACAATAGCACCCTCGAACACCTGTGCATCAGCTGAAGGCATATCTGGACTACTATCAATCATTTTTTTACTTCCGAATCAGTTCTATCTTAGGGCCTTTATACCCAGGGGCCAAACGATAAAAAGGGTTAGGCGGAAACCCGCCTAACCCTTTACCGTACTTTAGAAGCTGTACTTAAGTGCCAGTTCAGCAGTGCGACCGGCAATCGAGCGAGCTCGAATGTAGTCATTACCATCCACTGTGTGAATCTGACCTTCGTCTTCAGTGATACCGATTTGATCAGTTACGTTGTTAACAGACATTTGCAGTTGCAGGCCTGGGGCCAGTGCAAAGTCAGCAAACAAGTTGATGTAGGTATAACCATCCATTGTGTAAGCATTGTTATCCTGACTGTAAGAGTCAGTAGTACCAATCAATGTTGCACCCACATAGTGATCACCAAACTGGTAGCTAGGAGACAGGCTCCAAACAAAGTCAGCCTGACGACGTGGAGTGTTGCCAATAATAGTCGCGTCATTAGACGAAACAATTTCAGCGTCAGTCCAAGTCATGCTGCCACGCAGATCAATCTCACCAATCTTTGTGCTAGCTTCAAGCTCTAAGCCAGTTGACTCGTAACCGCGAACACGTGCGCCGCCGTTAGCATTCGTCGACTCAGAGTTAACGTCATCGGTTTCAACATAGAACATTGTTGCAAATAGGCTGTAGTTGTCTTTATCTACTTTGGCACCGAATTCAAATGAGGTTAACTCATTCTCAACGGACCCATCTGCTGCAGTACCATTGCTGTAGAAACCACCATCACCTAAACGGTCAGCGTTAACTCGTGAACCCTTAGAGACACTGCCGAATACAGCCAAGTCGTCAGCGAGTATATAGTTAGCTGCTAACGAGTAAGACATGTAGCTCCAGTCATATTCAAAACCTGAAGACGCAGTGCCTGCAGAGTTAAGGAATGTGACATAGGTTTCAGCTAATTGGCCTACACTGGTGCCGTCATTGTTCAGATCAGACGCAACAGTAGTACCACCGGAGTAATGACCGGTTGCTTCACCTCTGTCATAACGGATGCTTGCATCAATAGTCAACGCGTCAGAAACCTGACGGTTAATCGCAACATAAACAGCATCTAGATCAGCTTCTAATGCAGTGTCACGCGTACAGCATCCGCCCCAATCAGGCGCGCCATAGGCGAGTTGACCATTTTCAGTCAGCTGCACACCATCGGCATAGACATTCATCAGGCGAGCATTGTTAGACACGTCCTGAACAAAGGTTTGCCAGTACCAGCTAACGTCAATTTCCTGAGTCGCCTTGTAGTAACCAAAGGTCACAGTTGTATCATCAAAAGACTTGGTCAACTGAAGGTCGTTGGTGAAGTTATCCAGGCTTTCCAGATCGTTATCGAAAGTGCGAATATTCTGGATCAAACCATTACCATTAAGATTGGCCAGCTCAGCAGCTGTCAACTCAGTACCAGCATTCGCGCCAGAGATATAACCCAGACCATTTGCGCCTGTACCTGCAAGAGCGGCTGAAATGCCTGCAACATCAGATGCACCGCCGATACTGGCAGTGAATGCGCCAAAAAAGGTACCGGAATTCTGGCTGTAACGGAATTTCTCAGTAAGAGTCAGATCGTCAGACAGATTCATCACAAACTCTGCGCCGAACGAAGTTGAGTCGCTGTGGTTGCCGTTATCAATACCGCTTCTGCGGCCGCCGCCAGTAGCACCGACACTCAGCACATCGCGAAGGTCATTAGAGATATTAGAGCCGGAACCTGCATCAAAACCAGCGATGCTATCTTGCGATGCTTTGATCGGCATTGGCAAGTAGGTTGGTACGCTGTCATTTAAGTATTTGGCGTATAAACGGAAATAGCCATTTTCAAATTCACGTGTCAGGTTAGCTTTAAGCTGGCCACCCTTAGACGCGTTGAAACCGACTTCGCGAGCGCCTTCGCCTTCACGATAAAAACCGCCAACGTGGAAGCGCCAATCTTCATTCAGTGCGCCGCCGTATTCAAAGCCGGTCTTAAACAGATCGTAATCTAGGCCGGTTGAAACAGTGACACTGCCACCCTCGACTTCGCCAGTTTTACTGATAAAGTTAATCACACCGGCAGGCGCGTTGCTTGCCAGCGTTGCAGCAGAGCTGCCTTTCAATACTTCAACACGCTGCAATGTGTCATCGAGACGCAAGAACTGGTCAGAAGTACCAACGATAATGTCGCCGAACTGAAGAATGGGCATGCCGTCTTCTTGCAGCTGAACAAACTTGGAGCCGCCAGAGGCGATCGGCACACCGCGAACCGCGATGTTAGTGTTGCCTTCACCAGCAGATGACTCAGAACGCACACCAGGAATTGCACGCAGTACTTCTGCGGCAGAACGTGGCGCCATCTTGATAACTTCATCAGCACTTAATGTGTTAACAGACACTGTTGATTCAAACTTGGAAATGCCTTGGCCAGGTGTACCTGTAACAACGATTTCATCGAGCGTTCCAGCCAAAGCTGGTGCTGCCACAATCAGTGTTCCGGCAATAGACATAGCAATTTTAGATTTAACGAAATATTTCATAAATTCCCCCTACTATTACATTTTTTGTGAGCCCAAAATCTGCGACACACCCTGAAGTTTTTAATGCCCCGTAAATAGATAGCTCAATGAACGCTCAAACGCTAAGAAATACTTCTAGCTTATTGAACTGTGCATCACAGCCGACTAGTTACTGAAACACCATCTTTAACTAGATGACTCAATTGATTCGCTGAGGCGATTGGTCACATAGCCTTGTAAAATCAATCTAAGTAACATTAAAACCCTAAATTGCAATCGTTTGCAAGTATTTATCAATCGATTGCATTGGATGTTTATGTCACACCACTGGAGGGAGTTCACCAAAATGAAAGCGCGGAAGAATCGAGTCCTCTAACCGTTTGCTAGCAAGAAATGCCTGCACGCCATGAGATTACTAGAAGGAGCGCTGAGTGAATATTGCTACCAGGCACCGCTGGAGCGACGCACAATTAACTCGGTTTTTAATACAGAATCCGTCACCGTGTCACCATTAATCTGTGCCATCAGCTTTTGGACCAAAATACGCCCACCCTGCACAATATTCTGACGTACAGTAGTTAACGAAGGGCTACTGTAACTAGCTAAGGCAATGTCATCGTAACCAACAACAGCCACATCCTCAGGTATACGCAGGCCGCTCTCTGTGAGTGCTGAAATTGCACTAAGAGCGATCAAATCACTACAGCAAACAGCACCATCAAAAGACACGTTTTGCTGCAGTAAGTCATTGATTGCCTCACTGGCGTGAGACATCTCAAATGGCACGTCAATCTGCAAGTGCTTATCGAAACGAATACTTTTCTCTTTTAAGGCTTTTAGATAGCCTTCAAAGCGCTGCTTCGGTTCGGGCATATTGATATCACCCATAAACACAATGTCCTTGCGCCCTAGGTTTAACAGGTGTTTGGTGGACAGATAACCGCCCACCACGTTGTCCGCACCGACCGTACAGTAACGACGGTCAGGCAGATTGGAGCCCCATACCACCATCGGTTTCTCAAGCTCGTAAAACGCATTGAGATGGTCATGCTGATTGCCCTGACCGATAAAGATAATTCCGTCAGATTGCCTAAATATCCGGCTATTATGAATATCCAATACATTGGTCATTGGGGAATTTACCAATAACAAATCGTAGTTTTGAACCGACAAGGCGTCAGCAATAGCGCCTAACATTTCAAGGAAAAACATATCCGACGTGTGTTGCTCTGACTTCGCATCCAACATTAGAACAACAGCAATTACATTGGTCTTCTGGAGACGAAAGTTGCGCGCGTTCTCATTAATCTGGTAGTTGTGCTTGGCTGCTAAATCGGTGATGCGAGCCCTTGTTTTAGCGTTAATTAAAGGATTGCCTGCCAGGGCGCGCGATACAGTCGAGACAGAAACACCGGCAACCTTTGCCAGCTCTTCCATCTTGGTGACTCGTGGAAAGCTTTTTACCATGGGGGGTATTACCTTAAAGTCGTTCAACACTCCGGGAGCCAGCATATTTACAATTGCAAATGATTGCAATGAATGGGGGCGCCCAATACGCTGAACTGGTCCAGAAAGGGGGCAAGGTAGCTATAAAAAGGCTTAATAGCAGTGCGGCGAGGTTTCGAGCTGCTGAATGCAATCGTTTGTATTTATCCAGATTATCCTTTAATGTCACGCTAACGTGTCACTAGAATACTGCTAACAACTCTCAGGGGAAACAGCATGACGAACGCTCAGACAAGCCCGGATAACACCATAATTCGATGGTTAACTTACATGATGTTTATGATGTTCGCCATGACGACAGACGCGGTAGGCGTGATTATCCCGGAGGTAATGAAAGACTTCGACCTCAGCATGACTGCTGCCGGTATGCTCCACTATGGGCCGATGCTCGCTATCGCTCTCTCCGGTATATTGTTTGGCTTCTTAGCCGATCGGTTGGGTCGTAAAAAGACCATCATTCTCGGGCTGGCGCTATTTACTCTTACGGCCTATCTGTTTCTTGCCGGCAGCACGTTTGCCTATTATTTGGGCCTAATGATGATCTCCGGTGTCGCTATCGGTATTTTCAAAACTGCCGCGCTGGCTTTGATAGGGGATATCTCCACCTCAACCACTCAGCACACCTCCACCATGAACGGGGTTGAGGCGTTTTTTGGTGTTGGCGCCATCATAGGCCCGCTTATCGTTACCTATATGCTGACCCAGGGAATCGATTGGAAATGGCTTTATATTTTTGCGGCTACCTTCTGCGTTGGCCTCATTGTTATGGCGCTGTTTGTGAAGTACCCAGAGAGCAAGCAGACGCCCGAAAACCCCATTACTCTGCAGCAGACCCTCAAAATGCTCAAAGACCCCTATGCGCTAGGCTTTTCATTGGGTGCATTTCTCTATGTGGCCACAGAGAGTGCGATCTATGTGTGGATGCCGACCCTATTGCTTGATTACAGTGGTAACGCTCTGTTCCTCGCCACCTATGCATTGACAATATTCTTTGTACTGCGAGCCGCAGGCCGCTTTCTGGGCATCTGGATGATGGCGCGCTTTAACTGGGCTGTAGTAATGTCCCTATTTAGTTTTGCCATTTTAATGTGCTTTGTCGGAACTATTATCATCGGCACAGCTGCCGCGGTTTACCTGTTGCCACTTTCTGGGCTGTTTATGTCCGTGATTTACCCAACCCTTAACTCAAAGGGTATTAGCTGTTTTCCTAAGCAGAACCATGGTGGCGCTGCCGGAGTTATTCTGTTTTTCACCGCTCTGGGGGCAGCATTTGGGCCACTGATAATGGGTCTAGTGAGTGATAGCTATGGTGGCAATGCCGAGTATGGCTTTATGGTCGCCGGGATATTTGCTGGATTACTTTTTGTTGGCTTACTAATCAACCAACTGAAATCGCTGACCGATGCGCGATTGCAGGCACTTGAAAAAAGTGAGTATCGCTAGGCTAGAAAATCGAGGGGAAGTAAGGCTGGATCAGCCGAATATATTTAGAAGTTTAATGGTGCCCAGGAGAGGGTTGATAAAAACAGCCCCAGGGCTGTTTTGACCCCTTTGGGGCTTCGTCGCGATGCGACTCGTCCAAACTCTGCCGTGGGCATAGTTTGTGAACCTCTTTTCGGTTCAAGTCCCGGTCGTAAAATCGAGGGGTAGTAAGGCTGGATCAGCTGAATATGTTTAGAAGTTTAATGGTGCCCAGGAGAGGGTTGATAAAAACAGCCTCAGGGCTGTTTTGACCCCTTTGGGGCTTCGTCGCGATGCGACTCGTCCAAACTCTGCCGTGGACATAGTTTGTGAACCTCTTTTCGGTTCAAGTCCCGGTCGTAAAATCGAGGGGTAGTAAGGCTGGATCAGCCGAATATATTTAGAAGTTTAATGGTGCCCAGGAGAGGACTTGAACCTCCACCCCCTTGCGAGGACTAGCACCTGAAGCTAGCGCGTCTACCAATTTCGCCACCTGGGCATAACTTTAAAGATTAATGCTTTCACAGCCTCTGTGACGTGGTTCCTAAGAAACGGGAGACCGGCTCACACAGCGGGCGCGAACTATAGTAACCGCGAAAGATTTTGTCAATTATCTGCGAATAAATTTATCACTATGTGATCTGGTCTCGCTCTTGGTACACAATTTTTGCCAGTATTACCTCGTCATATTTTCGATCGAGGATGTGCTCCCGAACCAGGCTGCTGGTGATGGTAAGCAGAGACGATGGGTTATGACAGTTCACTTGACGTTATTAGAATCTTACAAGGAGTTAGACCATGTTAGTAACAACAAAAAAAATCCTCTTGATCAGCGCTTCGTTAATCGCCCTTTCCGGGTCGGCATCGGTTTTGGCTGCACCGGATCAACAGCGTAGTTCACTTGCATCTCAGCAGGTTCAGCAGCAGGTCAATATTAATAATGCGTCTGCGGTAGAGATTGCTGCGACATTAAAGGGCGTTGGGTTGAAAACCGCCAATGCGATTGTTGCCTACCGCAAGGCCAATGGTGCTTTTAAAAGCGTTGAGTCTATCGCTATGGTTAAAGGTGTTGGCAGTAAGACTCTGGCAAAAAACAGCGCGCGGATAGTGCTGGAGTAATGCGTGAGTCGCACATGAATCGTGCATTGACAGTACATCAATAGTACTCGAATAAACTGTCCGGTCATGTAGAATAATCCGGTCGCTCAGGCGGCCGGATTTTTTTTATGGGGGAGAAAACTATGGCAACTCAAAAGGTCGACCAATGAGTGTTGATGCGATCATCACGCTGTGCCTGTTGCTGGGTTTTCTCGGTGTTGTGATCAGCGGTCGTCTGGCTGTGGATCTTGCGTTGGCATTATGTCTGGTGGCGCTATTGGCGCTGGATGTCCTGAGCCCGGGCGAGGCCTTTGCGGGCTTTTCCAATCCTGCACTGTTTATTATTGCCTGTTTCTATATTGTCGCCGCTGCTTTAAAAGAGAGTGGAGCCTTGCACTGGTGGATTATGCGCTGGCTCGGCAATAAGGGCTCTGTAACAGGCGCGATTATGCGCATTATGGCGCCGGTGGCGGCCACCAGTTCGATCATCAGTAATACGCCTGTGGTGGCGATTTTTATCCCCTTGGTTCAAGACTGGGCGCGACGTCATAATCTGTCGGTGTCGAAGTTATTAATTCCACTGAGCTATGCGTCGATTCTGGGCGGCACCTGCACGCTGATTGGGACCAGCACCAATATCCTGATTGTCGGTATGCTGCAAACCACTCCTGAAGCCCAGAGTTTGAGTCTGTTTAGTCCGGCTTTGATTGGTGTGCCGCTGGTGGTCTTGGGTGTCAGCTATTTTTTGTTGGTCGGACATCGGCTGCTGCCAAATCATCGAGGGCTGGTCGAGAGCATTGCCGACAGTCGTGAATATGCGGTGAGTATGCGCGTAGAGGAGGGTGGTCCGCTGGTGGGTATGTCGATTGCCGACGCGGGCTTACGTCATCTGCAATTCAGCTTTTTATCGGAAATTCAAACCATGGGTCGGATTATCCCGGCGGTGAGTCCCCATGAAGTCCTCAGCGGTAATGATATTTTGGTTTTTGTTGGGCAGCCGGAGTCGGTCGGTGAGTTGCGCCAGTTCCGCGGTCTGGCGCCTGCTGAGGGTGAGGTGTTAGAACTCGATGTGCCACAGGGTGCTAGAACGCTGGTCGAAGCGGTGATTAGTCCGGTTTCCAATATGGTTGGCAAGACGGTCAAAGCCTCGGGGTTTAGAACCCTGTTTGGTGGGGTAATTCTCTCGGTGTCACGCAATGGCCAACGTATTAATCAGAAGGTCGGCAGCATTGTGGTTCGCGCGGGTGACACGCTGCTGCTGGAGGCGGCTCGCGGTTTTGTTCAAAGGCATCGCTACAATCGCGATTTTTTGTTACTCAGTCGTCTCGATGACGTCAGTATTCCCGATGTCAGCAAGGCGCCGATTACGCTGGGATTGCTGCTGCTGTTTATTGCAGTGGTAGTGTCTGGCGTTATGTCGTTGGTTGCGGCGTCTCTGTTGCTGGTGACGGCGCTTGCCGCGACGGGCTGTATCTCCAAAGAGTTTGCTCAGCGCAGTATTGATTTCAGAGTGTTGTTAGCCATTGGTGCCTCGCTGGCACTGGGCGTCGCCCTGCAAAAAACCGGACTTGCAGACTCTGCAGCGCAGGGTATTATGCTGCTGGCCGATGGTAATCCGCTGTTGAATCTGTTGCTGCTTTATATTGTTACGGTGATCGCCACTGAGTTAATTACTAACAATGCCGCCGCAGTATTGATGTTTCCAGTGGCCCAGGCGCTGAGTATTGAGTTGGATGCCAGTCTGTTGCCGTTTGTGCTGACCATCATGTTTGCCGCTTCAGCCAGCTTTTTGACCCCCTTTGGTTATCAGACCAATCTGATGGTTCAGGGCCCGGGTGGCTATCAGTTTGGTGATTACTTTCGAGTGGGTATTTGGCTCAGCCTGTTGGTTGGTGCCGCTGTTGTATTGTTGGTACCACTTTTCTGGCCACTCTATTAGAGCTGGTGACAGATTGATAAATTACTCTAGATATACAGGCTATCCTTTTCGGTTAATAAACTAATCTATACTATTTAGCATAACGTTAGCATAACGATCAGCACGGCTGTGCGCACATATAAAACCCATTACAAGAGAGGAATAAATGACAGAATTGACCTGCTTTAAGGCTTACGATATCCGCGGCCAGCTCGGCACCGAATTAAACGAAGAAGTCGCCTACCGCATTGGTCGAGCCTACGCAGAGTTTCTCCAGCCCCAGACGGTTGTTCTTGGCGGTGATGTGCGTTTGACCAGTGAAGCCTTAAAGTTAGCGCTTAGTGATGGCATTCGCGATGCTGGAGCCGATGTGGTGGATATCGGTATGGTGGGAACAGAAGAGGTCTATTTTGCCACGTCACACCTCAATGCCGATGGTGGGATTGAGGTAACGGCCAGTCACAATCCGATTGATTTTAATGGTATGAAGCCTATCCGTGAGGGATCGCGCCCCATTAGCTCGGATACTGGGTTGCTGGATATTAAACGTCTCGCAGAACAAAACAACTTTGCCCCGGTTGCGGTCGACGCACGCGGTGGTTATCAGCAAATTTCGATTCTCGATGCCTATCTCGAACATCTGTTGGGGTATATCGATAACAGCGCAATTACACCGCTAAAATTGGTGATGAACGCAGGCAACGGTGCAGCTGGCCATGTGGTCGATGCGCTCGAACAGCGTTTTGCCGAGCTCAACTTGCCCGTGGAAATGGTGAAAATCTACAACCAGCCGGATGGCACCTTCCCCAACGGTATTCCCAACCCAATTTTGCATGAAAATCGTGCGCCTACTATAGACGCTGTGCTTGAGCACGGCGCCGATTTGGGTATTGCTTGGGACGGCGATTTCGATCGCTGCTTCTTGGTGGACGAAAAGGGCAACTTTATTGAGGGATACTATATTGTTGGGCTGTTGGCAGAGGCTTTTTTGTTGAAGAATCCGGGCGCTAAAATCGTTCATGATCCGCGACTGACCTGGAATACTATCGACGTGGCTGCTGCCAATGGCGGTGAGGCGATTCAGTCAAAGACCGGGCATGCCTTTATCAAAGAGCGGATGCGCGCCGAGGATGCAGTGTACGGCGGCGAGATGAGCGCACATCACTATTTTAGGGATTTCTTTTATTGCGACAGCGGCATGATTCCCTGGCTGTTGGTAATGGAGCTGATCAGTCGCAGCGGCAAGCCACTCTCGGAGTTGGTTAATCAGATGGTCGAGGCTTATCCATCGCCTGGCGAAATTAATCGCAAAATCGCCGATCCCGCTGCGGCTATTCAACGGGTCTACAAGCACTACGAGTCGAGTGCGTTGACTATCGATGAAACCGATGGTATCTCGATGGAATTTGCTCAGTGGCGGTTTAATTTGCGCATGAGTAACACCGAGCCGGTGATAAGGCTCAATCTTGAAACGCGCGGCGACAGGGCCCTGTTGGCAAAATGCCAGGAAGAGCTGCTTGCACTGCTCGACTAAGGGCAATATGGATCATTAAAATAATCACACAGGATGTTGGATATGGGGAAATGGTTTTTACTTCAGACAAAGTCGAAACAGGAAGTTCGGGCAGTTGAGAACCTTGAGCGTCAGGGAGTTAATTCATTCTGTCCGATGATTCGGGTCGAAAAAATCTTACGGGGTAGCCGTGTGATCAAACAGGAGGCACTGTTTCCCGGGTATCTGTTTGTTAACTTTAATCAGGAGTCGGTCTCATCGATCACTGTGAGATCAACCCGTGGGGTAAGTCGTTTCGTTACCTGTGCTGGTGCGCCGGTCAATGTTCCGGAAACCCTGATCGACCAATTGATGCGGCGCAGTGATTTGACTGATGATGAAGTGGTTTCAGTATTGCCGAAAGAGGGAGACTCACTGCAAATTATCGAAGGACCATTCCGCGGCCTAAATGCAGTATTTTCTCAGTCAGATGGCACTCAGCGAGCTATAGTATTGATCAATATGTTAAATCAACAGGTTTCGGCTTCTCTGCCCTTTAGCAGCCTGGTCGCCAGCAATGATGGCGACTAATTTGGAGGATAGTGCCAGTCTGTAGAGGATCTGCAGCAATTGAATGGAAGCCAGACAACTAACACGGAGCTGTTTAATGAACCACCAACCCCGCTTTTTTTTAACCTTCTTGTCACCTGATTTTTTTCGCTATTTTCTATTCTGCGTTTTATTCAGCGCTGCTGTAGTCGCCGTGGGCGCAATCGCGCAGGAACAGGATAAGTCGATCGAGGCGGCCAGCCAAAGTTTAAAAGAGGCACAACAGCTGTGCGGCAATATCGATGCGCAGGGCAAGCAGCTGGCAAAAAGCGCCGGCTATGATCTGGACAAACTCTGCAACAGTCTAAAGGCAATCAAGTTACCTGATGGTCAGAAATCCACATAGCCACTCGTGGCCGCGCGAAAAGATCGCGAGTCGAAACCGGATGATAAGTCAGTCGAACAGGCGGCTAGAGGTAAGGGTGGCAATAATAGAGGTGGTGATGAAAAGGGCGATATCTGCGACAGAAACTTGTTGGCCAGCCTTTTAGTGAAGCACCAGATTGATACCATTGTGCACTTTGCTGCCGAGAGCCATGTGGATCGTTCGCTGACCGGCCCCGCTGAATTTATGGCCACCAATATTATAGGTACCTTTACGCTGCTGGACGCCGCCCGTGACTATTGGCAGCAGATTAATGGGCTGGATAAAACGCGCTGCCGCTTTCACCATATCTCTACCGATGAAGTGTATGGGTCTCTTGGCATAGAGGAGCCGGCCTTTAGTGAAATGTCTGTGTATGCGCCTAACTCCCCATACTCAGCGTCCAAAGCCTCGTCCGATTATTTGGTGCGGGCCTGGCATCACAGTTATGGCCTACCGGTGACCACCAGCAACTGCTCAAATAATTATGGCCCCTATCAAAATCGGGAAAAACTGATTCCCACTGTTATACAAGCCTGTCAGCAACAAACACCCATCCCACTCTATGGCGATGGCAGCAATGTTCGC